>Ga0111538_10000474_pt1 | contig 53099 bp, 43 predicted proteins | sample SoiMethybrSBSTD1_FD_79669 | JGI IMG/M metagenome (GOLD analysis project Ga0111538, IMG submission 79669) | Bulk soil microbial communities from a Populus tree surrounding site in Tennessee, USA - Soil MetaG P. TD hybrid SBSTD1 (version 2)... | ecosystem: Environmental > Terrestrial > Soil >... | reverse complement strand
TGATCGAGGAGAAAACATGCGCAGAGTAGGACCGGGTGCGACGGCAAGCTTGTTTGCCGGCGCGGTCTTCGCCGGTTGTGTTCTCGCCGCCGGCGCGGCGCTCGCGCAAGGCAAGCCGCCCGATCCCATGGCGGTCGGCCGCCAGCTGCTGGCGGAGGACAACCCCGGGGAACTCTGGGTGCAGCGCGGTGAAAACCTCTATCGAGAAAAGCGCGGGCCGAGAGAGGCCTCGCTCGAAGCCTGCGACTTCGGTCTCGGGCCGGGCACGCTCGAAGGCGCGTTCACGCACCTGCCGCGCTACTTCGCGGACACCGGAAAAGTCGAGGACCTTGAATCCCGCCTGCTGAAATGCATGGTGGAGCTGCAGGGCTTCGACCGCGCGGCGATCATCCAGACCCGTTTCAGCAATCTCGACCGGGCGTCCGACATGGAAGCCCTCGCCACCTACGTCGCGTCCCGCTCGAACGGCATGAAGATGGACGTACGCCTCGATCATCCGCGCGAGCGCGAGATGTACAAGGCGGGAGAATACCTGTTCTTCCGGCGCACGGGTCCCACCGATTTCGCGTGCATCACCTGCCACGGCGACGAGGGAAAGCGCATACGCCTCCAGGATCTGCCCAACATGACCGATCGCAGGCAGATGCAGGCGGTGATCGCGGGCTGGCCGGCCTACCGCGGGACGCACAGCACGGTGCGCACCATGCAGCATCGCCTCTACGACTGCAACTGGCAGATGCGGCTGCCCGACCTCGGCTTCGCGTCCGACGTGTCGATCGCGCTGACCACCTATCTCAACTACCAGGGCAACGGCGCCGTGATCCGGGTGCCGGGGGTGCGGCGCTGATGGGAATCAGGATGACGGCGTGGGTGGTTCTGGGCATGCCTCTCATCGCGGCGCCGGGCTGCATGTCGTTTCCGGACGCGCCGGCGACGCGCAGTCTCGGTGAAAAGATGGTCGCGGAAAGCTATCCGGGCATGCCGGATTCGCTGACGCGACGCGCGGTCCAGGACAAGGCGCAGAGCATCTGCAGCAAGGTCGGGAAAGAAAAGCTTACTCAGGAGGAAGCCGCGGAGGTCGTCCGGCTTTCCCGGGAATCGATGAAATATCCGGCCGCAGGCAAGCTCGCCGGCGACTGGCAGGCCGGGGCGCGGCTCGCCTACGCCGGCCAGGGCGGGCGTGTCGTGGGCGGCAAGGTCGAAACGGCCAAGGAGAACGGCGCTCTCTGCTCCAACTGCCACGCGCTCGACCCGGGCGAGGTGAACGTGGGCAACATCGGGCCGAGCCTCATCGGCTACGGCGCAGCGCGCGGCAGCTCCGAGGAGGTCGCAAGGCTCACCTACGAGCGGATATACAACGCCTGGGCCTACGCGCCGTGCTCCAACATGCCGCGCCTGGGAGCAAACGGGCATCTGACGCCCGAGCAGATCACCCAGGTCGTCGCGTATCTCATCGACCCGCAGTCTCCAGTAAACAGGAAGTGATCGAACCGCAGGCGCGCGGGAAGCCGTACGCGATGACCAGCCGGCTGGTGAAGCGTCAGTGCCGGCATTCGGCGGGAACGTAGCGGTACAGGCCGGTTCCAGTCGTTGAGCAAGTCCAGATCACGCGGTTGTCCGGCGCCAGCGTGGGCGCCAGGGCGATCGTGAGAGCCACGCCCAAGGTGACCGCATCACCGGCCACCATGATGCTGCCTGTGTTCGTCACCTCGCCGCCCGATACCTTGCCAACCGCACAGACGGTAAGTCCCGCACCCGACGACGCGAGCGAGGCATCGGCCCACGCGCGCTCGGCGACCGACGGCTTGAACATGCTGGCGGCAAGAATCAGCTCGGATACCTTGGCGCGCACGGTATAGTCCTGGTACGCGGGCAACGCCACGGCGGCCAGGATGCCGATGATCGCGACCACGATCATCAGCTCGATCAACGTGAATCCCCTGTGTATCGTTCTCATCGGGTGCCTCTCTGCCATGAGCGATTCCGGTGTACAGCAAAAGACATGCCACGGCGCCCGCTGCCGATATTCCGTTCTCTCCGCGCAATGTCGTCCCTCGGACGCGTCACGCGGCACGGCTGCGAGCGAGCGCCAAAAAAGAAACCCCTCTTGCGAGGGGTTTCCAGGATCCGCGACCGGCGCTTGAGCCGGCCGTACCGATCTCGCGAAGCCTAGTGACGGCACTCCGCCGGCATGTACTTGAAGGTCGACGTATCGCCCGCGCTGCAGACCCAGGTGAGCTTGCCGTCGGTCTGAAACGTCGGTGTCAGCGTGACGCTCACGTCCTTGCCGACCGAAGTCGCAGCCGTGGTGCCGAAGATCTTGATAATGCCACCGTCGGTGACGCTGCCGCTCGTGACCTTGCCGCTCACGCACACGGTCAATCCGACGCCGGCCGCCGCCAGCGCGGCGTCGGTCTGCGCCTTCTCCGCGATCGACGTCTTATAGCCGCTCGCCTGAAGAACAAGCTCCGAAACCTTGGCGCGGACGGTGTAGTCCTGGTATGCCGGCAGCGCGACCGCCGCCAGAATACCGATGATCGCCACCACAATCATCAATTCGATAAGCGTGAACCCTTTCTGCAAATGCCTCATGAGAGAATCTCCCGAAAGTTGACGACAAAATACGAACGCAGGTTTTGCGAAATCCGAGTGGGAGCAAATTCCATACCATCACGTCTCGCTGTTTTTATTCCAATAATTCAATGTCTTAGACAGCACTCCGCGGACGATACAGTTTCGTCAGTGTTTTCATATAGATACGAAGTGATTCGGAGTCCCCACCCTCTGGAAATGCCAGCTAGTGCCTGCTTCTGTTGCCGCAACACGGCTTGGCGCGGCAAGGTCCGCCGCGGGGGCATTACGCCGGGCGGCATAGTCTGACAATTTTTGTCACTCTGCCCCAGAGCGGTCCGACTCGCTGTCCGGGGCCGGAAACCGCTCCCGTAATTCGCGCGCGACCCGCTCGATCGCGGGCTGCCAGCCCCCGGCGCCGGACTGGCGCATGAGCCGCACGGAGGGATACCACGGCATCGTCTCACCCTCGACCCGGTACCGCCATTCCGGGACCGCCGGCACCAGCACCCACGCCGGTCTGCCGAGCGCGCCGGCCAGATGCACGACGGCCGTCTGCACGGACAGGACCAGATCCAGCGCGGCAACGAGCGCGGCGGTCTGGTCGTAGTCCGCGAGCGCATCCGGCCAGTGCTCGATCGCGATGCCGTGTTCGGCGTGGAGGCGCGCCACCTCCTCCCGGCAATCGCCGTACTGCACGCTCACGAAGCGCGCGTCGCGCGTGCGCAGGACGGGCAGCAGCTCGCCAAGCTCGACCGAGCGCAGGCGCGAGCGCGTGTGGACGGTGCCCCCGCGCCAGGATATGCCGATCTTCGGTCCGGCACCGAGGGCGGCGAGGCGCGTGCGCCAGGTTTCAACCGCCGCCGGATCCGCCTTGAGGTAGCCGCCGTGAGCCGGAAAGTCCGCGGCGCTCCTGCGGAAATGCCCCGGCAGGCTGCCGATCGCGATCTGGAAATCGACCGGGCCGACGGCGGCCAGCCAGCCATGATCGGAATCGTTCTGGCTCCCGCCATGAACGGCAGCGGTGGGGAAGGAACGCGCGAAGAGGCGCTCGAGCTTGGTCGCACAATCGATCACGCAGCGTCCAGTGCGCGCGATGACCTCGGGCAGGCAGGACGCGAACATGATCTCGTCGCCCAGGCCCTGCTCGCCGTAGACGAGCACGGTGCGGCCGGGCGCCGGCTTTCCATCCCAATCCGGAAAGCGGAAGCCGCGCGCGGTGAAGTGCACGCTGCCGCCCTTGCGCGCCTCGTACTGCGGCCAGCCGCGGGCGAAATCCCCCCGCGCCAGCCAGATGAGCGCCCGGTTCAACCGGGCCTCGGTGAGATCCGGCTCGCGCCGCAGCGCTTGCTGGTAGGCGGACAGCGCCTCGTCGAGCAGTCCCCGATCCTGCAGCAGCATCCCGAGATTCAAGCGGGCGGCGGCAAACCCGGGCTGGGCACGCACGGCGCGGCGCAGGTGCTCTTCGCCCTCCCCGGGGAGCCCGAGATACTTGAACTGCACGTAGCCCAGGTTGCTCAATGCAGGCGCATGGTGCGGCGCGAGGAGCACCGCGCGTTTCAGGGAGACCGCGGCGGACTCGTAGGCGCCGCGCTCCAAGTCCAGCGTGCCCAGGTTGAACCAGGCTTCCGCGAATTCGGGGCGTTGGGCGAGCGCCAGCGCATAGCTGTCCGCGGCGTCTTCGCGCCGGCCGAGCCGGTGGCACGAAAGCCCCAGGTTCAGATGCGCATCGGCGTCCTCTGCGCGCAACTCGACGCAGCGCTCGAAGTGCCCCATGGCTTCCTCGTAGCGTCCCGCGCGGAAAGCCGCGATGCCCGCATCGAAGATGGCGCGGTATTCTGAATCGCCGGCATGGCCGGCGGCTACCAGGGCACCGGCGCGGGCGGCGGACGCGGGCTGCGCGGGCGCCGCAACCGGGCTTGCGGTAGCGTCGCTGGCACGTAACCGAGCTATGAACTGGCGGAGCAACTCCAGCATACGCCATTGTTGCATAATGTGCCCCATCGAATTCGCCGGTGGGGCTCACGGTTCGCATGGTCGCTTCGAGAAAAATCCTGGTCACGGGCGCCGATGGCTTCATCGGCTCTCATGTCGCCGAGCTCCTCGTGAAGGGCGGCCATCGCGTGCGCGCGCTGGTGTACTACAACGCCTTCGATTCCCGGGGCTGGCTCGACGGCCTGGAACCCGCGGTGCGAGCCGAGCTCGACGTCGTCGCCGGTGATGTCCGCGATCCCCACGGCGTGCGGCACGCGATGGAGGGCTGCGAAGCCGTGATGCATCTCGCGGCCCTGATCGGCATCCCCTACTCCTATCACGCTCCCGACAACTACGTGGATACCAATATAAAGGGAACGCTGAACGTCCTGCAGGCGGCGCGGGCGCTCGGTCTCGGGCGCGTCATTCACACCTCGACGAGCGAGGTTTACGGAACCGCGCAGTCGGTGCCGATCACCGAAGAGCACCGCATCCACCCGCAGTCGCCGTACGCCGCCACCAAGGCGGCGGCCGATCAGCTCGCGCTGTCGTTCCATGCCTCGTTCGCGCTGCCGGTGACCGTGCTGCGGCCGTTCAACACCTACGGGCCGCGCCAGTCCGCGCGCGCGGTGATACCCACCATCGTCACGCAGATCACCGCGAAGGCGAAGCATATCCGGTTGGGCTCGCTCCATCCCACGCGCGATTTCTGCTTCGTGCGCGACACGGCGCGCGCCTTCGCCGCCGCGCTCGACGCGGACGCGGCGGCGGGCGAAGTCATCAATGTCGCGACCGGTGGCGAGATATCCATCGGCGAGCTCGCGGCGCTGATCGCCGGAATGATGCGCGCGGACGTCGAGATCGCGACCGAAGCCGAGCGCATGCGGCCGCCGGCGAGCGAGGTCGAGCGCCTGTGCGGGGCGAGCGCGAAGGCGGCGCGTCTGCTCGGCTGGCAGCCCGAGTACACCGGCCGCGAGGGCTTGCGTCGGGGTCTCGAGGAGACGATCGCGTGGCTCGCCGATCCTGCCAACCTGGCGCGCTACCGGCCCGGGACCTACACCCTGTAGGTCAAGCACCTTTGGTGCTTGTTTGAGAGTTGGTACTCGAGTTTTGGAGCTTGAACTTTGATCCACGACGATTTCGCCCGCGAGATACTGGAGCGCGTCCGGCGCTGCCTGCCGGAAGGAGGCCCCTACGCCCTGCACGAACCGAGCTTCGAAGGCAACGAGTGGACCTACGTCAAGCGCTGCCTCGACAGCGGCTGGGTGTCGAGCGCCGGTCCGTTCGTCGACGAGTTCGAAGCGAAGATCTGCGCGGTAACCGGGGCGCGCCACGCCGTCGCAACCGTCAACGGGACGGCGGCGCTGCACGTATGCCTCGAGCTCGCCGGCGTGAGCGCCGATGACGAGGTGATCGTGCCGGCGCTCACGTTTGTGGCGACGGCCAACGCCGTGAGCTACTGCGGGGCAGTGCCGCACTTTGCGGACGCGGCGCCGGCAACGCTCGGGATCGACGCCGACAGGCTGGCGCAGCATCTCGGCAGCGTGGCGGAGGTGCGGGCGGGCGCCTGCTACAACGGCGCGACAGGCCGGCGCATACGCGCCGTCGTCCCGATGCATACCTTCGGCCATCCTGCCGATCTGGACGGCCTCGACCGCGTGTGCCGGGATTTCGGGCTGGCGCTGGTGGAGGACGCGGCCGAGTCGCTGGGATCGCGCTACCGTGGCGAGCACAGCGGGACGCGCGGGGTGCTGGGCGCGCTCTCCTTCAACGGCAACAAGATCGTGACGACCGGCGGCGGCGGCGCGGTGCTCACGGACTCTCCGGAGCTCGCCCGGACGGCACGTCATGTCACCACAACCGCGCGCCTGGATGCACGCGGCTGGGAATTCGTGCACGACGCGATCGGCTACAACTACCGCCTGCCCAGCCTCAATGCCGCCCTCGGACTCGCCCAGCTGGAGGCGCTGCCCGGGTTCCTCGCCCGCAAGCGCGCGCTCGCCGCGCGCTACATCCGCGAATTCTCAAAGTTCCGCGGCGCGCGCATGTTCGAGGCACCGGACTTCGCGGACAGCAACTACTGGCTCAATACGCTTTTGCTCGACGCGGAGGAAGCCGCCCGGCGCGACGCGGTGCTCGCGGCCCTCAACGGCAACGGTATCGGGGCGCGTCCCGTGTGGCGGCTGATGCACCGGTTGCCCATGTACCGGGACTGCCCGCGCATGGATCTCCATGTCGCCGAGGATCTGGAGCGGCGCATCGTGAACGTTCCGAGCAGCGCACACCTCGGCCGGGCCCCGGCGTGACTGAGCGGCATCGCCCCTCCTTCGCGCTTGCGAAGCGGCGGGATTTTGAAGATGCCGTGTGCTGCGCTCGCTTCAGTTGATCGTCGCCGCGATCAAGCTCGTCCATTTATCGGCGCACGCTTCGGGCGAAAAGCGTCGATCGATACATTCCTGGCCCGATGCAATTCTTCGCTTCACTTCGTCGGGATTTCCGAGCGCGGCCCCCAGCAGCTCCGCATAGTTCGTTCCGCAATAACAGTATTCCCCCAGCTCGAGATATTGCGGCAGCGGGTACGCGATCGCGATTCGTCCGCACTGGATCGCGGACAGCACGCGAAGCTGGCCCTTGGCCTGCTTGGACGGCTCCGCCTTGCTCGGAACAAAGACGGCGTCGCACGACTGAAAAGCGCGAAACTGGGCAACCATCGACCAGGGAAGAAACCCGACGGTGATTCCCGGTGCCGCTTCCCTCAGGGCGGGCAGGTCCGGCGCGTCGCTGGAAACAATGGTCAGGCTCAACGGCGCATCGGTAAAGCGGGCGAGATCGCGCACGCCCGGCAGCAGCGTATCGTGGTTGCTGGGATGCCCGGTATACAGCAGCTTGATGGGCGACGCCGGAGAGAATACCGGAGGACAACGGGGATACTCGATCGGCTCCTCGATGACCTGACAATCAACTTCGTAGTACTTCCGCACAAAATTAGCGACATATTTCGTTGGGGCCACCACGGCCGAGGCCTGCTCGGCGAGCATTCGGTTGCGATCGGCCATCCGGGGATCGCCGAAGCCACCTGAATCACCGGCAACGTGCAGATCGCAGAACACGGCGATGACCGGAATTCCCCGCTTCGCGGCCGTCACGGCAAGCGCCAGGGGCCCGTTATCGAACATTTTGGTAATGATCAGAGCCGTCGGCCGGTGACGATCCAGAAATGCCTCGGCGTCCATGCCGTCGGAAAAATAGAGTGCCTTTGCTCCGATATGTCGCGCGGGAATGAGTGCCTGAACATTGATGCTTCCGACCGCATCGGGCAACGCAAAGCCATAGATGAAGACTGGCACCGACGTGGTCGCGCTGCTCGTCCTGCGGCCAGCCTCGTTCAGAGCCGCCGTCCTGTTCCTGGTTGCGGCCGACTGGAAAATGCCCCTCGTAAATCTGGATATGAGGCTTCTCGATGCCATTGGAATTTAGGACCTCCGGTGAGACCTTCGGCTCCTGTCAGATCCTGCGCCAACCCTTCCGGCAGCGGGTCTCCGTATGCGAGGAGAGGCGACCGGGTCGGTTGGGGACACTACGCCCCCTCGTTGGCGCGCCGCAGCTCCTCGCGCCGCCCGACGTCGATCCAGTCCTCCTCGATCGGGTAGACCGCGACGCGCCGCTTTTGCGCCAGCAGCTTCTCGAAGAGCGTGGTGATCGGGAAGAACGCGCCCGCCGGCACGAGCGGCAGCACGTCGGGATCGAGGACGTAGATGCCCGCGTTGATGAGGTAGTGCGGCGCGGGCTTTTCCGTGAGCTCGAGTAACTGATCGTCGCGCTGGGTCACCACCCCGAAGGGGATCTCGACCTGGTAATGGCGTGCGGCGAGCGTCGCGCACGCTCCCTGCTGCTGGTGAAACCGGAGCAGGCGGGACACGTCTACCTGGGTGACGAGGTCGCCGTTCATGACCAGCAGTGGATGCGCGGGCGGCCCGGGCAGCAGGGACAGCGGCCCGCCGGTGCCGAGCGCAGTGGACTCGCGCAGATAGGTGATCGCGCAGCCGAAGCGCTCCCCGTCGCCGAAGTGCTCCGTGATGATCTCCGCCATGTAGTTGACCGAGATATGGATGCGCTTGATGCCGTAGCCGACGAGATGGAGCACGATGCGCTCGAGTATCGGCCGCCCGGCGACCGGCACCATCGGCTTGGGAAGCCGGTCGGTCAGCGGCCGCAGCCGCCTGCCCTCGCCGCCGGCCATGATGACGGCCGCGTTGGGCTTGTCCGCCGTGCCGAGCAGCGTCTCGAGGAAGTGTATGCCCAGGAGCTCCCGGCCCGGTCCGACCACCGGCACGTGCCGGATGCGGCGCGCCCGCATGAGGTCGAGCACCCCGACCCGGTCGGCGTCGGGTCCCACGTGCACGTAGTCGGTCGTCATTACCCGGCTCACGGGCGAATCCAGGTTGAGGTCGGACAGCAGCCCGCGGCGGATGTCGCCGTCGGTAACGACGCCCTGCACGCACCCCGCGGCGTCCGCCACCAGCGCGATCTCGCGCCAGTTGTCGGTGATCACGCGCATCGCGTCGCGTATGGTCCGTTCCGGGCCCACGACGAGCTTCTGGAGATCCGGGGGCAGGGTCGGCGGCATATCGGTCATTTGCGGCACGTCACGATCCAATGCGTTATGTCGCGCGCTCCATTCTCCGCCGAGCGCGTCACGCGCTCCAGCGCCAGCTCGCGAAACTCCCGGTACAGCTCGGCCAGGCTCTCGCGCGTGGCAAAGCGCGTCTTGCCGAGGTCCGCGAACGGGCCTTCGCCCACGTCACGCAAGGTCGTCGCGTCGATGCGCTCTCCCGGCCCGTCGCCCCAGCAGCCGCTCGCGGGCGTGAGCGAGAAATGGAGGGCGCCGGACTTCAGCACGCGGCGCACCTCGCCGACGATAGCCCGCGTTTCCTGCTCGGAGTTGCACGCGAGGCACACGACATCGAGCACCGCGTCGAAGCTCGCGTCGGGGAACGGCAGAGCGTCCACCGCGCCCTCGACGAACTCGCCGGGCAGGCCTTCCTCGTCGAATCGCCTGCGCGCCCTGGCGATCGCGGTCGGCGAGGCGTCGATCCCGATCAGGCGGAAGCCTTCGCGCGCGATGAACCAGCTCGCGCCGCTGCCGGGCCCGCAGCCGATCTCGAGCATGCTCACCTTCGATCGCTCGGGCGCGCTGTAGAAGTTGCGCGCGACGAAGCGCACGACCTCTTCCTGCGGGTACCGACCCCATTCCCGCTCCCGGAAAATCCGCTCCCAGACCGGATCAAAGCTCATAGTGCACCGCCTGATACAGCAGTTGTCCCCGGTGCGGCGAGGGCGATTCGCGCCCTGTCGCGTAGTCCACCGCGACCCGACGCGCAACGCGCAGGCCGCTTGCCTCTATCATGCCCTCGATCTCCGCCGGCGTGAACAGATGGCCCATCGCGGGCAGGTTCAAGCCGCCGATCCGCCACTCGTACGAGGCGTCGCCGCGCCGCTCGTCCGGCAGGAGAAAATCGACACAGCGCCGCGCGAGCACCTTGAGCGAGCCGTAGGCGGCCGCGTTGTGCCGGTTGTTGACGTCGAGGTACAGCGCGCCGGCGGGAGCCAGGAGTCCCTGCATCGACTTCAATGCGGCCAGACGCGCCGGGCGGTCAGGCAAGTGCCCGAGGACATTCCACAGGCACAGGATGACGTCGAACCTCGATTCGCTCTGCGGCAATTGCTCCGCCGGCACTTCCCACACCGCGTCGGCGCCCAGCTCGCGGCAGCGCGCCGCCATCTCCCGGCTCGGCTCGGCGAGCACCACGCGCCGCGCGGCGAGCCTCCGCGCGAGCGCCATGCCGCGTACGCCGTCACCCGCGCCGACGTCCAGGACCGCCTCCACCGCGGCCGGGGCGTGCCTCAGGATGATCCGGTCGACCGCCTCGAGATAGGTCTGCCGGCTCCGGGAATAGTCGCGGTAGTGGGGCGCGAGGGCGTCATAGGTGTCCGACACGTCGTTCCGGCCTCACGCCGTGCTCATGTCACATCGTTCCAGGTAATCGGCATGTCCTCCTTCACGGCTGCCTTGAGACGGCGTCCCAGGACCCGGCGGAGGTCCCCCGGCTCTATGCCGCCTTGCGGCCGCTTGATCTCGATCATGTCGCGCGTCAACTCTGCGCCGGCGGGCAGGTCGCGCGCCGCCACCAGGCTCTTGCGGATCAGCGGCAGGTTGGGCAGCTCGCACGGCGCGGGCACCTTCAAGCCGCTGCCGAGCGCGCAATTGGCCGCGCGCACGCCCTCCACCAGCGACTTCAGCTCGTACGGCTCCACCGAAGCGAGGTGGTCGGGCCCCGGCAGGTTGCGATCGGTCGTGAAATGCTTCTCCACAGCGCACGCGCCGAGCGCCGCCGCTGCGATCGCCGCATCGATGCCCGGCGTGTGATCGGAGAAGCCCACCGGCAGCCCGAACTCCCGTTTCAACGTCGCCATCGCACGGAGGTTCGCCTCCGCAACCGGCGCCGGGTAGCTCGAGACGCAGTGCAGCAGCACCAGCTCCGGGCAGCCGGCCGCCGTCAATGCCTTCACTGCGGCCCCAACCTCCGCGAGGTTGCTCGCTCCCGTCGACAGCACGGCCCCGACTTTTCTTGCCCCGATGTACTCGAGAAACGGGAGGTTCGTGACTTCCGCGGACCCGATCTTGATCGCGGACACTTTCAAATCGTCGAACAGGAGATCGGCGCTGTCGAAATCGAACGCCGTGCAGAGAAACGGCATGCTCACCTGCGCGCAATACGCCTTCAACGAGGCGAGGGTCGCCCCGTCCAGCTCGAGCGCCTTGCACAGCTCGAGCTGGCCGCCGTCCGCGCCGGTGTTCTGCTGCTGGTACTGCGCCTTCGGAGCGTAGCGGCTGATTTCCTTCTCCGACTTGAAGGCCTGGAACTTGACGATGTCGGCGCCGGCCGCGCGCGCCACGTCGACCATCCGCCGCGCGAGCGCCGGATCGCCGTTGTGGTTGACGCCGACCTCCGCGATCACAACCGTCGCATCGGGCCGGGCAAAATCGAAATCTGCCGATTCAAGGTGCATGCGGCTCCCTGCGATAGAGCGGAAAGTACTGCGTTTCCAGCGTTTTACCGAGCGTGGTCCGTTCGTGGTTCATCTTGAGCTCGCACAACCGGTCGTAGGCCGCGCGGTCGTGCACGCGGCCGTAGGTATAGAGCGTCGCCGTTTCCCCGCCGAATCCCGACTTGAAGCGCAGCAGGCTGTCGTCCGCGGCCGCGGTCACGCCCCCGCCGAGATGGTAGACACGGTTACCGGCCTCCCTGGCCCATAAGGCCGTCTCGTAGAGCAGCAGGTTGTTGGGCCTGAGCTGGAAATAGGCTTCGTCCGACCCGCCGAAATGGTAGTAGGCGATTCCCGCATCATGCAGCAGCAGATACGCCGAGGCAACCTTCCCCTGCGTGCGGGCGAAGAACAGCGCGACCCGCCCTGGGCCCAGATGCCGCGCGCAATCGCGAAAATAGCCGGCGGGAAAGTACCAGCGGTCCGCCGCCGCGTGCCGGTCCATCGTCATCTCGTACAGGCGCTCGAACTCGGCGAGGTTGGCCGCGTCGGGGGCAACCCGCTCCACGCTGACGCCGCGCTGGCGCGCCCGCTGAATGCTGCTGCGGTGCCCGCGGTTGACCGCACGCCACAACTCGTCCGGGGTGTGCGTCACGTCGAGATAGACGACGCTCTTCTGCGGCCGCGCTTCCACGCCCGGACATGCCGCGAGCAGCTGGCGGTTGTCGAGGAGCGGGTGCAGCGAGCAGAACTCAGCGGCGATGCCCTGGCTTATGCACCACGAGCCGAATTGCTCCTGGAAGCGCGCGAGCAGGTCCGGCGCGCCCGCGGCGGCGGGATCGGCGCACAGCGGTCCGCCGTAGCCGTAGGCATTGGCGATGTCCCAGAACGGCTCGGCTACGTTCTGCTGCGCGAGGAAGGGAAGCCCATTCAGGCTCCGCCTGACGAACGGCTGGATCACGAAGTTCGCGCCGTCCGCGGCATACGCGAGCAGCGGCTCGTGGCCGTAGGTATCGCGGTAGATGAGCCCGTATTCCGGCAGGAAATGCAGATCGCGCAATCCCGGCGGCAACCGCAGCGCCAGCTCGGACCAGAGCCGGCCGTCGGGGCCCGTTGCCGCAAGGACCTGGAAATCCATTCAGTCGAGGAGCTGCCCGGTCGCGGGCAGCCATTTCGCCACGAGCGCGGGAGTGAGACGCAGACGCCGGAGCACATCCACCGTTCTGGCCGCGGCGCTGCCATCGCCGTACGGGTTGACGCAACCCGCGAGCGAGGCCTTGAATGTCGGGTCCGAGAGCGCGAATCGCACCGCCTTAACGATCGCATCGCGGTCGTAGCCGACGTCGATGACGTTGCACGCCCGCGTGCGCCCGTGCTGCCGCGTGCCGACGTTGACCGCGGGCAGCCGGAACGACGCGGCCTCGAGGATGCCGCTGCTCGAATTGCCGACCATGACGGCCGCGATCCGCATGAGGCTCAGGTATCTCCGGGAGCCCAGGTGCGGCACGGCGCGCAGGAACGACCGGCCGGCGTAGGACTGCAGTACCCGCACCATCTCCGCCCCGCCCGCGTCGGTGTTGGGATAAGTGAATACCGTCTGCATGCCGAGCGCCGCGAGGGCCGCGAGCGTCTCGGTCATCTGGTGAGCCGAGTCCCCCGCCTCCGTGGTGACCGGGTGCTGCGTGCCGAGCACGATGGGACGGCCGAGATCGAGATCGAGATCGGCCGCGAGCTCTTCCGGCGGCACCGGCTCCAAAGACAGGATCACGTCGAGCGCCGGCTCCCCGACCTCGATGATGCGCAGCGCGCTTTCACCGCGCGCGACGAGCCGCGCGCCGCTTTCCGGGCAGGTCGTGAGATGGACGTGCGCGAAGCTGGAAATCGCATGGCGTATCGGCTCGTCGATCGAGCCCGTCGAGTCGCCCCCCGACATGTGGACGATGACGACGTTCTGGTGCGCCGCGGCGATCGCCGCCGCCAGCATCTCGCCGCGGTCGCCCTGCAGGAGCACGAGCTGCGGCCTCACCTGCTCGATGACGCCGGCCATCGCCACCACCGCTTCGCCGAGCGCACGCGCCATCGCGGCCCCGGAAGCGGCAGTGTCCGCTACCGGCACGTGGTGCAATGGCCCGTAGCGATCGCCTTCGACTTCCGCGAGACTCGACGCGAACCGGGGCGCGAGGTGCATGCCGGTCACGATCAGCTCGAGCTCCAGGTCCGTCGCCGCGGCCACCGCCGCATAAACAGGGCGCATGGCCCCGTATTCGGCGCGCGTGCCGGTAACCGCCAGCACCTTCCGCTTCATGACCGTACCCCGCGCGGGAAACCCGATCCGGGTCGGCTGAGAAGGAATTCCGCCCACGCGAAGTCGAGCGGCGTATCGATGTCCACCGACGCCGCCTCGTCGATCGGGAACGGCGCAACCCGTCCGCCGTAGAGCATTCCGCGCGCGATCAGCGCGGGCCGGATCACCATGACCGCGCCGGTCTCGACCCAGGCCTCCGGCAGATCCCCGCGCGGCGCGGCCATCCTGCCCAGCGTGTACCAGGGCCGCAGCAGACCCCTCGACGGCCGCCACGTCCACCACGGATGCTCGCGAGCCCGGCGCACGGCCGTGATCGTGTCGGCGCGGCGCGTTTCGAAGGCCACGATCGCCCGGTCGATGTGCGATGCCGTGAGAAAGGGCGAGGTCGGCTGCAGAAGTACCACGGCGTCCACCGGTGGATGGCCACGCTCGTATTTCGCCAGAGCGTCTCTTAGCGCCCCCGCCACGGGGCTATCGTCGCGCGCGAGTCCTGCCGGCCGCAACCCCTGGGGGTCCGCGCCGCGCGAGCGCGCGTAGCGGGCGATCTTCTCGCTGTCGGTGGACACCACCACGGCCGTCAGCCGGCGGGAAGAACAGGCGGCGGCGATGATGTAGTCGATGAGCGGCCTTCCCGCGAGCGGCCGCAGGTTCTTGCCGGGGACGCGCTTCGAGCCGCCGCGCGCGGGGATGATGCCAAGGTAGCGCGCCCTAGCCACCGGCGCTCCCGCGCGCGGTGATCCACGCCTGGAGCTCTCCGGCCACCGTGGCCATCACTTCCTCCCACGGCTGGTAGAGCCCGCGCTGGAAGCGCCGCAGGGAGCGCAGCCACGGGTGGCGCTCCGCGCCGTGCATCTGCCAGTCCGTTCCGTGATGCAGCTGCCAGGTGGGGACGCCCAGAGCGGCGGAGAGGACACTCACGGCGGTAGGTGCCGACACGACGAGATCGAGCGCGCGCGTCAGGGCGGCGACCTCATCGAGATCGTTGAACATATCGATCTCGCGGATCTCGTGCACCGCGCCGCCGAAGATCTCGCGCGCCCGCGCGAGCTCCTCGGCGCACTCGTCGTATTGCAGGCTGACAAAGGTCGCGCCACGCGTCGTCAGAACCGGTTCCCATTGCTCGATCCGCGTGCAGGCGAGCGCGCGCTCGCCCCTGAACACTATGCTGCGCCAGCTGAAGCCGACCTTCGGTCCCGGGCCCAGCGCGCGCAGCCGCTCCCGCCAGTACGCGACGCGCGCGGGATCGGCCACGAGGTACGCCGAGCGCTCGGGAAAATCGCCAAGCGAGCGGCGCAACCAGCGCCCGAGACTCCCCGCCGGGATCTGGAAATCGATTGCTTGCTGAGTGTAGGGATGCGGCGGTTCGGTACGGGGCACCACGTCGCAATCCGGAAACGAGCGGGCGAACAGCGGCGCCAGCTTGGGGGCGCACTCGATAACGCAGTAGCCCGCGCGCGCGACAAGCTCGGGAAACATGCCGGCAAAAACGAGCTGACTGCCAACGCTGCTCTCCTTCCAGGCAAGGATGGTCTTGCCGCCAAGATCCTCGCCTGCCCACCGCGGGAACGGAAAATCGCGGGCGCGGGCCGCCCGGGTCGCCTCGTCGAACCGCCATTCGTATCCCTGCCAGCCGCGGTCGAATTCGCCTCGGGCGAGCAGCGCCAGGCCGAGGTTGAACCGGGCTTCCGCATAATCCGGCCGCTCCCGCAGGACCTCCTCGTTTTGTGCAATGGCGGCATCGAGATCACCCCGCAGATAGTTCGCGAGCGCACGGTTCGCCCGTGCGGGCAAGTGCCCCGGATCGCGCTCGAGCAGTCGCCGGTAGGCGGCGTCGGCCTCGTCGATCCTACCCTGCTCGTAACGCACGATTCCCAGTTCCAACGCGGCCGCGTCGAGCTCCGGAGCGAGCTCGATGGCGCGCTCGTATTGCTCGCCGGCCTCCTGCAGCTTGTCGAGCCCGCGCAACGCCCGCGCCAGACCCAGTGTCGCTTCCGCGGACCGCGGTTCCCGGGAAACGAGCAGCTCGAGCTCTGACCGGGCTTCCGCGAACCGGCTCTCCTCCAACAATCTTCCGCTCTGCCTGAGGTCATCGTACAGGGCACCGCCCTCTTGCTGCCCGGCGGCCGTATCGCCATCAGCCGCAGCACAGGCCTCTGCGCGCAGGCGTGCGGCGATATCGGCGATCACTTCGTCCCACTCCTGGTTCCACGCGCGCTTCAGCTGCGTCATCGCCGGAAACCAGGGATTGCGGTCCGTACCGTGCACTTGCCAGTCCGCCCCGTAGCTCATTTGCCAGGTCCGCACGCCGAGCGCCGCCGAGAGAAGGCTCACCGCTGTCGGCGCCGAGATCACGAGGTCAATCGCCTGGGTGAGCGCCGCCGCCTCGTCGAGATCGTTGTAGAGGTCGACCTCCGGAAACGCGTGGATCGCCACACCAAAGCGCTGCCGCGCTTCGTCGAGTTCCGCGCCGCACTCGTCGTACTGCAGGCACACGAACAGAACACCGGGCACGGCGAGTATCGGCCCCCACTGCTCGAGCCGCGTGCACGCGAGCGAGCGCTCGCCCTTGAGGTTCGTGCTGCGCCAGCTGATGCCGACTTTGTGGCCATCGCCCAGCCGTGCCAGGCGCGCCTTCCACCAGGCGACCCGTTCGGGGGCCGGCACGAGATGGCCGCGTCGCTCGGGAAAGCTCGCCAGGGATGGGCGCAGCCAGCGCGCGAGGCTCCCCGCGGGAACCTGGAAGTCGAACGCCTGTGCGGCTCCCGGGTGGGGGGGATCGCTCTTCGCGACGACACGTGCGCCCGGGAACGAACGGGCGAAGAGCGGGACGAGCTTTGGTGCGCACTCGATCACGCAGCGCTGCGCCGCGACCGCCACCTCGGGATAAAGCGAGGAGAACAGGATCTCGTCGCCGACGCCCTGCTCGCCCCAGACGAGCACGCTCCTTCCGGCCAGGGACTCTCCTTCCCAGCGCGGATGCCCGAAGGGGCGCGCCTGGGTCCCCATTTCCGGGTTCGGCTGGCGAAACCGACATTCGTAGTCCCGCCAGCCGCGCTCGAAGTCTCCCGTCTGCAGGCGCGCGATCGCGAGGTTCAGCTGCGACTCGGGATGCCCGGGCCGCGCTTTCTGCGCCTGCTCGTAACACGGGATCGCCTCGTGCGGGCGACCGAGGTAGTTCAGCATCACCCCCATGTTGTGATGGGCCTCCACCGAATCGGGAGCGAGCGACCGGGCCCGCTCGTAGCACTCGAGGGCACGGTCGATGTCCGCGCGGTCCTTCAATACCGAGCCAAGATTCACGTACGCGTCGCTGTAGTCGGGCTTCGATCCGATCGCGCGCTCGTAGCACGCGATGGCCTCGTCCTTGCGATCCTGTTCCCGGCGGGCGTTGCCGAGATTGAAGCTGGCCTCGGGAAAATCGGCCCTGAGCGCGAGTGCCCTCTCGAACTCGGCCGCGGCCTCGTCGACGCGGCCGAGCTTGAGCAGGGCGATTCCCGCGTTCACGTGGAGCTCCGGCATCCCCGGCCGCGAGACGTGCGCGAGACGGTAGCTTTCGATCGCCTCATCGAACCTGCCTTGCGCGTGCAACAGCCCGGCGAGATGGATGTGGCCTTCGCCCAGTCCGGGATCGAGATCCACCGCGCGCCGGAAATGTGCGATCGCGTCGCCCTCGCGGCCCTGATTCCAGCACGCCATGGCAAGGTGAAGCCAGGTCTCTCCGGAGCCCGCGTCATGCGCGAGCGCGAGCTTGAACGAGTCCTCGGCCTCCTCATAGCGCCGTAGCTCGAGGAACGCGATACCCTGGTGCACTATCGCATCGACGAAGTCGTGTCGGGCGTCGATGGCTCGCTGAAAGCGCGCGACGGCCTCCTCGAACCGGCCCAGCTCGCGCAGCGCGAGCCCCGCCTGGTAGTGGGCCTCCGCGTACTCCGGGTAAGCAGCCACCGCCGCATCGAACAACGCCAGCGCCTCGGCGGATTTTCCCTCATGCAGCGCGCCGGCACCGGTCTCGCACAGGCGTCGCGCTGCATCCGGAACGCCGCGGTCCGGAGCGCGGCCGGCGGGAGCATCGACCCGCGGCGCCACCTCGCCTCGCAGCCAGCCCCTGACCCTGCGTGTCAGCTCGTCCAGCATGTCGGGCGCTGCGGCGGGAGCCTCACTTGCGATTGCGGCGGCGCTCGACGTGTTCCATTCTCTGGTACTCGTCGCGCCACTCCTCGGCGTACTGACAATCCCGGTACTCCGTGAAATACGGGCCGCCCTCGGTATAGTGCAGCAGCGCCGCGTCGTGACGCGGCGGATCGTACCCCACGAGGTGATTCCAGCGGCCGGGGAGCGCCCCGATCAGATCCTCGCTCTCGAGCCACTTGAACTGGTGCAGTTCCAGGCCCGAGGCGGTGTTGACGTACGCCGGCGTCAACGCCCGGCAGCGGGCGTTGTTGAACAGCATCACGCTCGACCAGTTCTTCTTCTCGTACTTGCTCTGCGGCTCGCCCAGGAACTTGACGGTCTCCCTGGGCACGTGGACGTGCTTGACGACCATCACCGCGTAACTGTCGTCCCGCAGGCCCCAGAGTCGGGCGATGTCGTCGCGCATGACCATGTCGCAGTCCATGAAGATGGACCATCCCTCGTAGCCCGACAGATGTGGCGTCAGAAACCGGGAGAAGGAGAAATCGGTGCTCTGCAGCGGGTGGCGTTCACGCGTCAGTATTCCCTTCAGCTGGGTAAGCCTCAGCGGAGCGATGGTGACGGGTTCCGACGCGAGGCGCTGAATGCTGTGGGACAGCACGTTGTAGGCGACGGCTTCCCGGTCGTCGTAGCCGATGAAAACTCTGATCATGCTCGTGCTCTTCGTCTTGGGCGCCGCGCGCGGCTCCCGCATTCTACGATATGCGGCGCTCCTCAGGCGGCAGAAAGCGCCCGGAAGGCGGCGTCCCATTGCAGCGCAATCGCCGACGGCGAGTAGCGCTCCGCGACGTGCCGCTGTCCCGCCTCGAGGCGGCGCCGCACCTCGCGCGGGTTGGCGAGCGCCCATTCGATGCCGTGCACCAGGTCGGCCCCGATCCACGAGTAGCGATCGAGTTCGCGGTAGGACTCGATCGGATGCGCCACGACAAATCGCCCGGACCACGCAGATGTCCACGACGATGCGCTGGCCCCTGCTCTTCGCGGCGCACACGATCCCCAGAGCGAGGCTCGCGAGCTTTCGAAGAGCACCTGTCTCGGGAAACATGACTTTGGCGAACACGACCACATCGCCGGTGACACGGGCCATGACGGAGTCCAGTCCATTCCCGGGCTGCAAGTGCAGGACCTCGATACGAGGCCCCATGGCTTGCAGCGGCGGCCGCGGAATGAGCAGACGATGACGCAGGGAGGAGACCGTCGAGAAGCCCGCACCTCCCGTTTCGACGATCTCGTGAAACGCAATCCACGTGGTGTTCATCGGGCGAGGTCTGCTTCCGCGGCCGTTTCGCCGCGCTGCGCTTCGAGCTCGCAGACGACGTGCGCGATCACGGGTCCCCATTCACCGCGGCGCGGCTCGCGGAACAGGCGGATCGAGGAATACCGGATCATCCATCGACGAACTGCACGCCCTCGAACCGCAGCACGGGCAGCAACTCGCGCAGCGACAGCGAGCGCAGGTGCGTGCGGGACAGCCGCGTTCCCCCCCCCGCGTGGACACGAACACGCGGAGCGGACTTCGCTGTTACCTGGTGGCGACATCGCCGCGACAGTATACTTCAGCCGTGCCACGCGTGATTCTCTTCAAGGGCAAATTCCAATACGGCGCAGTCAACGTATTCGTGGACGAGCTCGCGAAAGGGCTGGCAGCCCTGGGACGCGAGACGATTCTCGTCGATCTCGCCGTCAGTTCGGATAGATCGCGTCTGGAAGAGGAACTGAGCCGTCCCTTCGAATTCATCGTTGCCTTCGCCGCGATCGGCACACGGCCGCAGCATCTCCCGGCAGGATCGCACATGTATGACCGGCTGAGCGCACCCTACGTCGCGGTCCTGGTCGATCATCCGTCCTACCAACTCGATCGTTTCACGATCGACAACATGATAATCACCTGCTACGACCGGACACACGTCGCTTTCCTGAATAGATATTTGGAAGGAAGGAAGCGGGTTGAATTCCTGGCGCACGGCGGCTCGGCGGCAGGCGACGACAGGCCCGCTCCCGGTCCGCGGCCGATCGGAATCCTGTTCCCTGGGACGTACGCGGACCCGGACGCCGAGTACGACTCCTTGCGCAAGTCGCTCCCCCCCGATGTCTACGAGATCATGGATTTCGTCATCGAACGCCTGATCACGAGCGATGGCGAGCCGATGGAGAACGCGCTGTCCGCGGTACTGGCGGCCGAAGGCAGGGAAGACGAATGGGCGCGGTTCTGCCCGTATCTGCTGCCGCTCGAGTCCTTCGTGAAACCGTACAAGCGGATGGAAGTATTGAGACGGCTCGATGGCGCCGGACTCGCGATCGAGATACTCGGCAATCACTGGCCTGACTCGTTATTCCGTCATCATCGGATACAACCGGCACGGCCGTACGGCGACGTGCTGCGTCTGATGCAGCAATCGAAGATGGTGCTCAACATGGGTTTCGTCCCGGACGGCTCGCACGAGCGCGTTTTTTCCGCCCTACTGAACGGTGCCCTGCCGGTTTCAGATTGCAATCCCTACCTCGAGGAGACGTTCCCGCACGCAAGCGACATGCTGCTCTTTCGGTGGACCCGGCTCGATGAGCTGCCGGCCAGGATCGCGGCCTGGCTGAACGACGAGGCATCGCTCGCCGGATATCCATCGAGAGCAAACGAGCTGGGGCGGGCGCATACCTGGGCCGTCCGGGCCGGGCAGCTTCTGGAGCTCGTCAGGCGCTCGACGCCGGGCTGAGTCGAAGTTTCGCCAGCCCGGCAGTATTGACTCGGCGTATCATCGCCGCAATAATGCAACGGCTTATTTTCGTGGAGAAAGCGCGACCCTGCTCCGGGACCGCTGCTCCGCCGGGAGACGACATGGGACTGTTCGGCTCGGTTTCGAGCAAGGGCGTAGACCAGTTCGCCAAGGAACTCGCGCAGGCCATCGCCAAGCGCTACCCGCCCACGATGGACCAAGGCAGCGCGGAGCGCAAGATCTCGCAGAAGCGCCTCTCCACGATACTGGAGGAAACCTTCAGCCGGGCCGTCGATTTCAGGGACCAGCACCGGCTCGGCCTCTACAAGAAGGCTCGCCTGGGCAACACGTTCCGCTGGGAGTTGACCGAGCTGGGCTACAGCAAGCAGTTCGTCGAGACCGCGACCGAAGGTCTGGTCGTCTACATCTCTCGCAAGGCCGGCGAATCCGCCAAACGCGGCGGCTGATCCCGTACCCGGCGTTCCGCGCCGCGCGGCCTGATCCGGGGAATCAGGCGGCCGGCGGCGGCACGTAGCCCGGAATCGTCTCGACCTTCACGTCGTCGATCTGGTCCGGATCGAGGAACTGCCTGGCGTAGCTGTCGTAGACCTTGTTCCACATGAAGATGTCGAAGAGGTCGGGGTCGACGTGGCCGTTCAGCTTGAACCTGCCGAGGATCGTCAGCGCCTCGGTGAGCGTCTTGCCCTTCTTGTAGGGCCGGTCCTTCGCCGTCAGCGCCTCGAAGATGTCGGCAATCCCCATGCAGCGCGCCTGGACCGACATCTGCTCGCGCTTCAAGCCCCGCGGATAGCCCTTGCCGTCCATGCGCTCGTGGTGCCCGCCGGCGTACTCCGCCACGTTCTGCAGGTGGCCGGGCCACGGCAGCGCCTCCAGCATCTGTATCGTCACCTCGATATGGTGGTTGATGACCTGGCGCTCCCCCGGCGTCAGCGTGCCGTAGCGGATCGTGAGATTGGCGAGCTCCTCCTCCGACAAAAAGGCCGACGGCGTGCCCTCGGCATCGCGCCACCGGTACTTTTCCGAGATCGCCTTCACGCGCGCGACGTCCTCCTCCTTCATGCTTTCCCCGCCCGTGTTGGAGCGGCGCAGGAATTCCCGGTCGTCCTCGATCTCCTTCGACCGCGCCGCAAGCTCGCGCTTGAATTCGGCGGTCTCCGCGTGCTGCACCGCCGCGAGCTGCTTCCTCAGCAGCTCGATCTCCGCGTCGCGCCTCACCACCTCGAAGCGCGTGTCGACCAGGCTGATACGGTCGTAGATCGTCTGCAGCTTGGTCGCCTTGTCGACGACGTGCACCGGCGTGGTCACCTTGCCGCAATCGTGCAGCAGGCCCGCTATCTTCAGCTCGTAGCGGTCGCGCTCCGTCATCGTGAAGTCCTTCAACGGGCCGACGTGGCAGTTGTTCACCGCCTCGGCGAGCAGCATGGTGAGGACCGGAACGCGCTGGCAATGCCCGCCGGTGTAGGGCGACTTGTCGTCGATCGCGGCGTTGATGAGGCCGATGAAGGACTCGAACAGGTCCTCGAGGTGGTTGATGAGGAGCCGCGTGGTGAGCGCGATCGCCGCCTGCGAAGCCAGCGACTCGGCCAGCTGCTGGTCGGTACCCGAGAACGCCCTCACGGTCCCCGTCGCCCGGTCCTTGGCGTTGATCAGCTGCAGCACGCCGATGATTTCGCCCTCGTGGTTCTTCATCGGCACGGTCAGGAACGATTGCGAGCGGTAGCCCGTCTTCTTGTCGAAGCTCTTGGTCCCGCTGAAGTCGAAACCTTCCTCCGTGTACGCGTCGGCAATGTTCACGGAGCGGTCGTGATGGACCGCGTACGATGCAACCATCGAGAGTATCGGCTTGTCCTCCTTGTCGCGGAGGTAGATCGGGTAGAACGGGATCTCGACCCCGCTCGTTCCACCCATGGCGATGTTGAGGGTGTCGTTGCGCATGATCTCGAAGCGCAGCGACTTCTCCTCGGTCATCCGGTAGAGCGTGCCCCCGTCCGCGTTGGTGATGTCCTTGGCCGCGAGCAGTATCGTCTCGAGGAGACGGTTGATGTCCTTTTCCTGCGAGAGCGCGACACCGATCCGGTTCAGCTGCTCGAGACGCTTGAGCAGGTCGGCGTCGCCAGCCCGGAAGGCGTCGTTCATGGAGAACCTATCTCAACAACAGGCACGGTCCCTCTACTTGATACAAACCGCCCGCACCTGCGGCATGTCGGTGATCCCGGACAGCACCTTCTCGATGCCGTCCTGCTTCAGGGTGGACATGCCGTCGTCCATGGCTACGGCGAACATCATCGCGACGCGCGCGTGCTCCTGGATGCACTTCTTCATGCGGTCGGTGCCGATCAGGAGCTCGTGCAGGCCGACCCGGCCCTTGTAGCCGGTGTTGCCGCACACGTCGCACCCCTTGGCCGTGTACAGGATGATCTGGCCCTTCTCGTTGCCGAACTCCTTGGTCCATTCGTTCAGCAGGGCAGTCTTCTTCTCCTGGACTATCCCCCGTTGCTTCACGCTTTCCTCGGCGTTCAGCCGCCGCGGCTCCCCGGTCTTCTCGTCGAGCACGGCGCCCCATGACTCCGTATTCTGCAGCTCGTGCGAGTACTCGTCGATGAGCGAGGTCAGTTCCTCGGGCGTCGCGACGTGCGCCTCCTTGCACTTGCACAGCCGGCGCGCAAGGCGCTGGGCCATGATGCCGAGCAGCGCGTCCGCAAAATTGAACGGATCCATGCCCATGTCGAGCAGCCGGATGATCGATTCCGGCGCGCTGTTGGTGTGCAGGGTCGCGAATACCAGGTGGCCCGTCAGCGAGGCCTCGATGCCCGTCGAAACCGTCTCCTTGTCGCGCATCTCGCCGACCATGATCACGTCGGGATCGGCGCGCAGGAACGCCTTCATCGCGATGGCGAACGTCATCCCGGCCTTGGGATTCATCTGCACCTGCCGCAATCCCTTCTGCGTGATTTCGACCGGGTCCTCCGCCGTCCAGATCTTCATCTCCGGCGTGTTGAGGTAGCCCAGGATCGAGTGCAGCGTGGTGGTCTTCCCGGAGCCGGTCGGCCCGCACACGAAGAAGAGGCCGTACGGCTTGTCGACCTCCTGCTTGCAGAGCCGGAGATTCTTCTTCGAGAAACCCATCTTGTCGAGCGGCAGCGGCTCGCCCGCGGCGAGTATCCGCATCACGATGTCCTCGACCCCGCCCGCGGTCGGGATGGTGGCGACCCGCAGCTCGATGTCGAGCGGGCCGAACTTCTTGAACTTGATCTTGCCGTCCTGGGGCTTCCTGCGCTCGGAGATGTCGAGGTCGCACATGATCTTCAGCCGCGCTGCGATCGCCATGCGGTAGCTGCCCGGCACCGAGATGTAGCTCATCAGCTCGCCGTCCTTGCGGAAGCGGATCTCGGTCTTGGCCTTGCCCGGGTAGGGCTCGATGTGGATGTCCGAGGCGCCCTGCTGGTAGGCGTCGATGATGACCTTGTTGACGAGCTTCACCACCTCGTTGTCGTTCGCGGCGGAGGCGACGTCATCGCCGCCCGTCTCGAGCACTTCGGTCTCCTCGTCGAGCGTGCCGAGGATGTCGCCGATGTCGCCGGTGTCCTGCATCCCGACGCCGGCGCTGCCGCCGAACATCTGGTCGAGCGTCGACGCGAACTCGCGGTTGGTGGTGACCCTGTAGAGGACCTTGCTCTTCGGATAGACGTTGTTCACCATCCGCGACGCCTTGATCTTCTCGGGGTCGACGGTCACGATGATGATGCCGTCCTTGGTGTCCTCCAGCGGCACCCACTGGTTGGTCTGGCAGAACTCGCGGCTCATGTTCTTCATGAGGTCGGGCGGCTTGATGCGGTCGGGCTTGAACGGCTCGTACGGCACCGAGAAATAGGCCGCCAGCGAGTCGCCGAGCGCCGGCACCTTGACCTGGAACTCTTCCACCAGCACCGTCTCGATGTCGAGATTCTTGCGGCGCGCCGAGCGCTGCGCGAGCTCGAGCTCCTCGCCCGAGATCACCGCGCTCGTCACCAGGCCGTCGTACTTGGTGCGCACCTGCATCATCGGCCCCTGCCGCTGCCGGAAGGCGATGGCGAGCGTCTCGGTGAGATGCAGCACACCTTCCTCCATCACCGGCAGGAACGGCTGCCCGTTCTTGGCGTTGATGATCTGCACCACGCCGATCAGCTCCTTGGACTTCTGCTCGAGCACGGGCGCGACCAGCATCTGCTTGGTGCGGTAGCCGGTCTTGGCGTCGACCGCCTTCAGGAAGTTCAACTGCGGGGAGTACGACTTCAGCTCCGCGTCGTCGTACACGTCGCGGATGTTGATGATGCGCTTGTGGGACGCCACGAAGCCGGCGATCGACTGCTCGTTGATCGGCAGCTTGATGTCCTTGAAGGAGTTCAGCCCCGTCTTGACCTTGGAGACAATGGACCCCTTGTCCTCGCTCGTGAGATAGATCGTGAGCCGGTCCGCGTTGAAGAGGCTGCACAGGTCCTGCGACAGCTCGAGGATGATTTCGTCGAGATTCTTGGTCGCATGGATCTTGTTCGTGACAGTCTGCAGCTTCTGCTGAAAATTGAGCTTCTCAGCCAGGTTGTCCTGCACAACCGGCTTGCTCTGGAGTACCGTGCTCATATATTTTCCTCGCCTTCTCTGACCCTTCTTGCCTAGGACATCGACGCTTTCGCGGCCGTTCCCCCGACTTTGCCCCTGTTCCTGCCCTATATATACGCTAAAACTCGAATACCTGATTCGCCTGCAGCATTTGCGGCCGCCGCTCCTTCACCCTGGCGGCGACCTCCTGCATGATCAGCTCGGACTCGCGCGGCTTCAAGTGCGTGATGAAGACCTGCGGCGTCGGCTTCAGCTTCGCGAGCTCCGCGGCGAGCAGGCTGGGGCACAGGTGCTTGGACGCGGCCGCCAGGTCGTGCTCGCGGTCGGACAGCGCCGTCTCGATAATCAGGTACTTGAGGTTGGCTATCCGGTTCAGGACCGGCCACAGCTCGTCGTTGGTCGTCGTGTCCCCCGTGAAAACCAGGCTCGCCCGTCCGGAATCCAGGTGGTAGCCCACCGCCGGGACGACGTGGTTGGCGGGAAGCGGCGTGATCCTGCGGCCGTTCAACGCAACCGCGTCCCCGGTCGCGACCGCCTCGTAGCGCATGGCCGGGCGCTGCGGGTCGGGAATCTGCGTGAAATCCGGCCACAGCTTCCAGTTGAAGAGATGCGCCTTGAGGATGTCGAGCGTCTCGTTCGTGGCGTGCAGCGTGAGCGGCTTGTCGCGCATCCAGCCCACGGTGTCCACGATGAAAGGGATGCAGGCCACGTGATCCATGTGCGAGTGCGTGACGAATATGTGGTCGATCTGGGAGAGCTCGGTCACCGACAGGTCGCCCACTCCGGTTCCCGCGTCTATCAGCGTGTCGTGGTCGACCAGGAAGGCGGTCGTGCGGAGATCCCCGCCGATGCCCCCGCTGCAGCCCAGAACCTTCAACTTCATCACTTGGTCTCGAACTTATGGACGCCATCCCAGCCCTTGCCGGGCGGGTTGGCCCGGAGCGCCGCGATGCGATCGAGGAACTCGTCGTAGAGGGCGCCATCCGGGGTCGCCTTTTTCAGATTGATGAGCTGGAGCTCGGCCATGTCCCAGTCCTGGGAGCGGTAAAGCTTGAGCGCCTGATTCCAAAGCTTCATCTCGTCGAGCTTCGGCTTCTCGACCTGGCCCTCCAATCCCAGCGGCTGATAAATTGCTATCGGCTCGTCCTTGCCCTTCACCCGCACGCGGTCGACTTCGCGACAGACGAAACCGGAAATCCGCTCCTTGGTGCCCTCGCCGATTATGATATCAGCCCCGTACTGTTTTGTGATGCCTTCCAGCCGCGACCCGAGATTCACGGGATCGCCCATCACGGTATACGCCTTGCGGATCTGCGATCCCATGTCGCCGACGCGCATTACGCCCGTATTGACGCCGATGCCGATCTTGAACGTGGGCCAGCCCTTGGCCTTGAATTTCTCGTTCAGGTCCTTCGCGGCCTTCTGCATGTCGAGCGCCGCCATGACCGCGTTCTTCGCGTGTTCCGGGTCGGCGACGGGCGCCCCCCAGAACGCCATGATCGCGTCGCCTATGTACTTGTCGAGCGTGCCGCGATGCTTCTCGCGTATCACGAGGCTCATGGTGGTGAGGTATTCGTTGATGTAAAGCGACAGGTCCTCGGGTGAGAGCGCCTCGGAAATGGTCGTGAACCCGCGCACGTCCGAGAACAGGACCGAGAGCTCCTCGGCGCGCGGCACCATGTTGAACTGCTCCGGGTTCTTCGCCATCTCGTCCACGAGCTCGGGCGGCACGTACTGGCCGAAGAGACCCGTGATCTGGCGCATGCCGCGCGCCTCGATGAAAAAGCCGTAGGCCATGTTGAGCATGAACAGCACCAGCGTCATCACCAGGCCGGAAGCGAGCGGCAGCACGAGGTTGCCGTAGTGGAACACCACGATGTTGGTGACGAGAACCGCGACCAGGGCGCCGACCGTGGTCAGCGTGGACACGAGCGGTCCGAGCAGCGGCAGGAGCAGCGCGAGCCCGAGCCCGGTGACGAGCAGCAGCAGGAATTCGGCGCCGAGGACGTACGGCGGGCGCTGCTTGATGGTGCCGTCGATCATGCCGGCGATCATGTTCGCGTGGACTTCCACGCCGGGATACACCGGGTCCACCGGGGTCGCCCGCAGGTCGAGCAGCCCTGGCGCGGTGGTGCCCACCAGCACGATCTTGCCCTTGAGATCGGCGGGGTCCGCCTTTTCGGCGATGACGTCCACCGCAGAGAAATACTTGAAACTGTTCTTGCGCCCGCGGTACGGCACCAGCGCGGCGGCGACGTCGTCCAGGGGGATGCGCAGCTTGGTGCCGACCTGCAGCCACTCCAGGCCGTCGTAGCGCGCCGAGAGCGCGCTCGTCTCCGGCACGATGGGCTTCGCCGGCGGCGAGCCGAGCAGCAGCCTCATCATGGCGAGCGACAGCGGCTCGTAGAAGCTGCCGTTGTACTCCGCCAGTATCGGCACCCTGCGGATGATCCCGTCGTCGTCGGGAATGGAGTTGAAGAGCCCGGCGCTGGTGGCGGCCTTCTGCAGCTCCGCCAGGTTCGCCGTGTAGCCGGTCCAGGAGGTCGCCCGGATCTTGCGCGTGCCCAGAACGTCGCTGCCGAAGAGCGGTTCCGGCAGCATGCCCTTCTTCGACGCCGACTCCGCGTCGCCGTCGTTGGTGAAGGCGTAGCCCAGCACGACGTTGCGCCCCTTCATGTGCTCGGCGAACACCCTGTCGTACTCGAGCTGGGGCTTGACCGTCTCGAGCACCGACTGGAACTGCTGCACCTCGCGCAGCTCCTTCTGTCCCAGCCGCTCCAGCACGCGGATGCCCGAGGACTCGTCGCGCTCCGCGAACACCACGTCGAAGCCGACGATGGCGACCTGGTACTTGTCGAAGAGCTTGTCCATGAGCAGCGCCAGGCGATCGCGCGGCCACGGCCAGCGCCCCTCGCCGCCTTTTTCGCGCTCCTGCAGGCTCTTCTCGTCTATGTCCACGATGACGATGCGCGGATCGACGGTGCGCGGCATGGTGAGCCGCACGCGCGTGTCGTAGATGATGTTCTCCAGGTTGTCCACCAGGGGCAGGTGATAGAGCGGGTCCTTCCTCACCGATAACGACACGTGGCCGAGAAAGATCGCGACCACGACGATACCGATGACGATGCGCACCAGGTGCTTTTTCAGGCTCTCCAGCACAGCTCGAACCCCTCCGCTCAGTACCCCGTTGCCCTGCGCCCGTCTTGCGGCCGCCCCGCACGCCCGGTCCGCCAGACACAAAAGCCGGAAACCGACGCGCTACGCCGATCCCCGGCCCCCGACTTGCGGCCACCAGCCGCCCCGGCGTGAAGGTGCGACGGAAATCCCGCCGCCGCTCCCGTTCATTTTTTCAGGAAAAACTCCATCTTCACGCCGGCGAGCTCGATCACGTCGTGGTCGTTCAACGGGTGCGCCTGCGAGTCGAGCGTCTTCCCGTTGACCACCGGGAAGATCGCGCCTTCGACGTGCGTGATGAAGTACCCCTGGGGACGGCGCGTGATGACCGCCACCTGCACGCCGGGCTTGCCCAGCGTCGTCAGATTCTTGACGAGCTCGAGCTCCTTGCCTACTCCCGGCCCGGTGAGGATCTGGATCGCCGCGAGGAGCACGTCCTGCGCGGGCCGCGGCGGGGGCGGCGCCGCGGCAGCGTGCGCCGGGCCGGCCAGGGTCGTGGGCGCGGCCGGCTTCGGCGGGGACGTCATGACACCCCCCGGAGAACTCTGAGCGGACGCGCCCTGCGTATCGCCGAACGCGCGCGGGCTCGCGACCTTGGGGGCGCGCATCACCATGGTCTTCTCGAAATCCTCCGTGGGCGTCTGGCCCGCGGCGGGCGCTTCGCCGATGTACTTGAGCTTGTACTTGCCGATCTCGATCACATCGTTGTTCTGCAGGATATGCTTCTTGATCGGGTTGCCGTTCACCAGCGTGCCGTTGGTGCTGCCGAGATCCTCGAGGAAGGAATCATTGAGGATGGTGACGATACAGGCATGCTCGCCGCTCACCGCCAGATTTTCGATCTGTACGTCGTTCTGCGGCTTGCGGCCGATCGTCACTCGTTCCTTGTCCAGAGCAATCTCTCTGATCACCGAGCCTTCCAGACTGAGAATCAACTTCGCCATGGTGGTTATCCCCGTCGTCTATCCAAACCAGGACTTCAGTTTCTCGAACCAGCTGGTGTGCGCCGGGTAGTACCGCGCCACGCGCACCAGTATCACCGAAACGTTGTCGCGCCCGCCGTTGTCGTTAGCCTGCTGCACCAGCTGCTGCGCCGCCAGCGGCAGATTCGCGTGCAGCGAGGTAAGGGTGAGCTGTATGTCCTCGTCGCTCACCATGTCGGAGAGCCCGTCCGAGCAGAGCAGGTAGATGTCCCCCTGCTCCACGCCGTAGGTGTGCACCTCCGCCTCGACCGTCGGGTCGATCCCGACGGCGCGCGTCACCAGGTTCTTGTTCTGCGAGTGCCGCGCCTGCTCCCTGGTAATCATGCCGCTGTCGATCTGTTCCTGCAACAGCGAATGGTCGCGGGTCACCTGCTCGAACGTACCGCCGCGCAGGCGGTACAGGCGGGAATCCCCGATGTGACCGACCGACATCTTGTTGTCGTGCCACATCGCCACGACCAGCGTGGTCCCCATCCCGGAGTACTGGGGCTGGCTCTGCGCCGCCTGGTAGATCGCGGCGTTGGCGCGCTCGGCGTGCTCGGCAAGCAGCGTCTCGACGCTGGTGCCGTTCATGTCCTGGGGTTTCCTGTCGACGAGCGCCTTCTTCACTTCGGTGCGGATCAGCTCCACCGCGATGCCGCTCGCCACCTCGCCGGCGTTGTAGCCGCCCATGCCATCGGCGAGCACGGCGAGCCCGATCTCCGAGTCGGCCGCGATGCTGTCCTCGTTGTGCGAGCGCACCATGCCCGGATGCGTGGCAGTGGCGACTTCGAGGGCTGAGCTCAGGTTGAGCACGCTGTGTGTCCGGGCTAGAGATTGAAGTCCACCGTGGTCGTGGTCGCAAACTTGCCGCTGGCAGCCGAGCGGATCGCCGCCGCCATCTCGTCGCCGGTCTGGTAGCGTTCCTCCACCTGCTTGGCAAGCGACTTGTTGATCACCTCGACTACGGCCGGCGGCAGGTTAGGGTTGTAGGTCAGGATGTCGACGGGCGCCTCGTTCGCGATCTTGAACATGAGCTGCGCCATCGAATCGCCCGCGAACGGCAGCTTGCCGCAGGAGAGCTGGTAGAGCGTGACGCCCAGCGAGAAGAGGTCCGAGCGGCCCTCGATCCTCTTGCCGGAAAGCTGCTCCGGCGACATGTACGAGGGCGTGCCGAGGACCATCCCGGTCTTGGTCTTCGACGAGTCCGTGATACGCGCGATCCCGAAGTCCGTGACCTTCACGGAGTCGCCCTCCAGGTCGCACATGATGTTCGCCGGCTTGATGTCGCGGTGCACGACGTTATTCTTGTGCGCGTAGGACAGCGCGTCGGCGACGCGCGCCACGATGGAGAGAACCTTGTCGAGCGGCAGCAGGGCCTCGGGCTTGACGTAGGGCGTCAGGTCCTTGCCCTTCAGGAACTCCATCGCGATATACGCGAGGTCGTGCTCCTCGCCCGCGTCGAAGATGGTCACGATGTTGGGATGCGTCAGGCGGCCGGCGGTCTCGGCCTCGCGGAAGAAGCGCTCCTTGACGTCCTTCAGCTCGTCGGCTTCGAACTCCTGCGCCAACGCCATGGTCTTGATCGCCACCACGCGCCCGATCTTGGGATCCTTGCCGAGGTAGACGACGCCCATCGCCCCCTTCCCCAGTTCCTTCTCGACCTCGTAGCGCCCCAGCATGGGCTTCTCGACGCCGCCGCCCGGCAGGATGACGGTCCCGCCCGGGTGCGAGCCGCCGCCGCCCAGGATGACGGTCTCCGACATCGCCTTGGCGCGGTTCAGGCGGGCGTCCAGGTCGCGGAACTTCGGATTGAATTCGGACATGTGGCGGAACACCGATTCCGCCTTGTTGAACTGGCGCTTCCGCTCGAAGTCGAGCGCCAGGTTGTACATGTTGTCCATCACGGCGTCGGCCATCGGCACCTGGCGGAACTTGTCCCAGGCGAGATCGAGCTGGCCCTGCGCCTGGTAGGCGATACCTAGCATGCGGTTCGACTCCGCCGAGGTCTCGTCCGACTTGATCTTCGCAGCCTCGGTGACGATGAAGCGCTTCGACACCAGGGCGCCGTGGCCGACGAGCAGCAGCGTCGCGGGCAGCATCAGCTGTATCCACATCCCGTTCGCCGTCATGAGCACGAAGTGGGCCACCAGCATCACGACGAAGAGGCCGCCGGAGATGGCGAGCGCCTGTCCGGCTTTCAGCCGGGGCAGCGCCCCGATCAGGTAGGCCGCGACGATCAGGAACAGCAGCAGCTCGACCCAGTAGCCCCAGGCCGGCGCGACGAAGAAATGCTCCGACAGGATCGAGGAGACGGAGTGGGCCAGCACCAGCACGGGCGGCATGGCGGCCGAAACGGGCGTCACCGTCGCGGCGCCGAGGCCAGGCGCGGTGGGTCCGATCAGCACGATCTTGTCGCGGTACTTGTCGACCGGGATCTTGCCGGTATAGACATCGAAGAATGAATCGACCGTGAACGCGGGCCGCCCGTCGCGGTCCTTGTAGAAATAGGTGTACATCCGCGTGAGCGGGTCGGTCGTGATGTTGAGCCGCGCGAGCGACACCTTCTCTCCCGGCGCCACCTGCAGGTCGCCGACGCCCAGGTTCAGGCTCCTCGCGGCGATCATCATCGACAGCGACGGGAATACCTGGCCGTAGTAGCCGAGCACCAGCGGCTCGGTGCGCGTGCCGCCGTCGACGTCCGGCGTTGCGTTCAGATGGCCCAGGGCCGCGGCCGCTTTTCCTATCGTCTCGATCGGGTAGTCCGCGCGCCGCGTGGGCACCATCGTATCGTCCAGGTTCCCGCCGACCTTGGGCAGGCTGTTCTTTACGACATAGTCGGGAAGCGGGCGGTCGGGTTTACCCTGCGGCACGCCGGGCTCGAACAGCATCATGGGCACGACGTTACCCGCGCGGGCGAAGCTGTCGGCGAGCTTGCGGTCGGTGTTCAACGCCTGCTCCGCTTCCTTGAGCAGTCCCTTGAACTGCGCAAGCTCCGGGCCGCCGGGGGGTTGCGCCATGTCCGCGGGCCCGGGTCCGGGTCCGGGCTGGGGCGGCGCTGCGGCGCTCTTTTCGACCAGGTCGAGGAGCTTGGTGACGTAGACGTAGCCCGGGTCGATCTGCGGCTCGGCGAAGAGCACGGTGTAACCGATGACTTTCGCCTTCGCTTCGGTCAGCTTGTCGGTCATCTTCGCGAGCACCTCGCGCGACCACGGCCAGCGGCCGATGTTGCCGAGGCTCTGGTCGTCGATGGCGATGACCGTGATCTTGTCGGAGGGCGTGCGCGCAGTTGCTGTGACGCCCAAGTCGTAGGCTTTGCGCTCCAAGCTCGGTATAAGGTCGCTCAACCGGTTGAACAGGGCGATTACGATGACCACCGCCACGCCCAGGAACCAGTCAGACTTCCAGAAATTCTTCATCCCGCTCCCTGACTTTTGCGTGCTTTTCTAGTGAGTTAACGAGCTTGACTCGACCATTCTACGATATTTGCCGGTAAAGTATACGTTTTTTTTGGTAGTTAAAGTCAAGACCCCTAGCAAATACAATTACTTAGGGGGTACTCGCAAAGCCTGAATCCGTCTGCCGGTGCCGTGAAACGCGTTACGGACCGGCACTGCCCATGGATTTGGCTCTACCGTGCCGAATGAGCGAAAAAGGTGCGGCTCCGAACCGTCCGGGGAGCGCAACCGCTGCGACGCGGACCGATGCCACGATGACTGCGGTTCGACGAGCCGGAACCTGGAACGGGTCCGGAGACGAGGATGCGTTGAGCGCTAGGTGCCGAGCAGCGCGCCCGCTGACAGGCCCGCAGCCTTCATGAAGTCGCCGCCGGAGACTTTCTTGCCGTCCTCGCCGCGCGCGCGCAACACCTCGATGCGCCCGCCTTGCGCCGTGACGAAGAAGCTCTTGTCGTTGACGTCTGTGACCTCGCCGATCTTGCCCTTCACCGCGCCGAACGTGCGCACGGGATGCTTCTTGCAGTCAAAGATCCCGACGTTCTTGCCGTTCAGCGTGGTCCACGCCCCGGGCGCCGGGTTGCAGCCGCGTATCGTGTTGTGCACGAAGTCGACGTGGTTTGCCCAGTTGAGCTTCGCCTCCGCGGCACGGCACCAGCCTTCGTAAGTGGCCCGCGACTCGTCCTGCACGATCTCCTTGTGCTTGCCGGCCATCACGAGGTCGGCCGCCTCCACCATCGCCTGCACGCCCATCGGGAACAGGCGGTCGAAGTACACGGTGCCGAGCGTGTCATCGGGGTCGATAGTCGTCTCCTTCTGCAGTATCACCGGGCCCTCGTCGAGGCCGTCGGTGGGGCGGAAGATGGTGAGGCCGGTCTTCGTGTCGCCGCGGATGATGGGCCAGTTGATCGACGAGGGGCCGCGGTACTTCGGCAGCAGCGACGGATGGTACTGGATGGTGCCCTGCTTCGGGATGCTGACGAAGTCCTGCGGCGCGAACTGCAGCACGAACGCCATGATGCCGATGTCGGCGTTCAGAGAGCGCATGGCGTCGAGCGCCTCTTTGTCGCGCAGCGACTTGAACTGGAAGACCTTGAGCTTCTTCTCCTCCGCCGCGGCGCGGATCGGGTCCGCCTTTGCGCCGGCTTTCTCCGGCGCGCAGAACACGCCCGCGACCTCATCCCCGCGCGCGAGGAACGCTTCCAGCACCGCCTTGCCGAAGTCCTGCTGACCGATGATTGCTATTTTCATAAATCACCATTCACGAATCACGCAGTTCGCCGTCAGGCGGCCTTCTTCGGCGGCAGCGAGAACGCCCCCGCCTTCTTCAAACCCGAGACTTTCGCCTCGTCGTAACCGAGCACGTCGCGCAGGATCTCCTCCGTGTGCTCGCCGAGCGTGGGCGAGCGCTTGATGACGGCGGGGGAGGCCGACAGCTTGATCGGCATGCCGACGTTGTGCCACTTGCCGCGCTGCGGGTGATCCAGCTCCACCCACATCTCGCGGCCGCGTACGTGCTCGTCGGTCGCGAGATCCTCGGTCGACATGATCGGTCCGCAGGGGACGTCGAGCGGATTCAGGATTTCCATCAACTCGCGCTTGGTGTACTTCTCGGCGAACTTGTTGACGAGCGTCCACACGAGCTGCTGGTTCTTGCGCCGGTCGCCGATCTTCGCGAGGCGCGGATCATTGGCGAGATCGGGAACGCCTACGTCGGGCCCGATGCGCTCCGCGAGCTTGGTCCACACCGCCTCCTGCACCACGATGTAGAGCCAGTCGTTCGCGCCGTGCGGCTTGCAGTGGATCGCGTTGCCGAGCTGGCCCCCGCCCGAATCGTTCCCCGCGCGCGGCACGTCGCCCATCCCCTGGTAGGTCGGGACCGAGTACTCGGTGAGATCGCCGCGCTTCAGGCGCTGGTGGTCGCGGAATTTCACACGGCAGAGGTTCATCACGCCGTCCATCATGGCGACCTCGACGTACTGGCCCTGCCCGGTGCGGTTCGCCTGATTCAACGCGGCGAGCAGCCCGATGGCGAGATGGAGCCCCGTTCCGGAGTCGCCGATCTGCGCCCCGGTGACGAACGGCGGGCCTTCCGGCACGCCGGTGGTGCTCATCGCGCCTCCCATGGCCTGCGCCACGTTCTCGTAGGCCTTGGACTCGGCGTACGGCCCGGTGGAGCCGAATCCCTTGATCGAGCCCATCACGATCTTCGGGTTCAGCTCGTGGATCTTCTCCCACGTGAATCCGAAGCGATCGAGCACGCCGGGACCGAAGTTCTCCATCACGATGTCGCACTTCTTCAGGAGGTCGACGAACACCTGCTTGCCCCCGTCGTTCTTCATGTTGACCGTGATCGAGCGCTTGTTGCAGTTCAGCATCGTGAAGTACAGGCTGTCCGCGTTCGGCACGTCGCGCAGCTGCCCGCGCGTCGCATCGCCCTGCGGCGGCTCGAACTTGATCACGTCCGCGCCCAGCCACGCGAGCAGTTGCGAGCACGTCGGCCCGGCCTGCACGTGCGTCATGTCGAGAATTCTCACGCCCTTCAATGCTTCCATCGTATCCTCACTCGTTGTCGTTCCCCGTCGCGAGCTGAGCGGCCGCCCCGGTCCGCTCGTGCTCGCGACCACTCGAGCGGCGCGCTTGTCGCATCCGCTCCAGGGCTATTTCTTTTTTGCCGCGCTCGGGTTCAGGCTCGTGATGCGCCCGCTTTCGGTGCCGGCGGTCTCGTCGATCACGGCGTTGATGAGCGTGGGCCTGCGCGAGCGGATGGCGTCTTCCATCGCCTTCCGCAGCTCGGCCGGCGTCGTGGCGTGCACGCCCACGCCGCCGAACGCTTCGATCACCTTGTCGTAGCGCGCGCCCTTCACGAACACGGTGGGCGCCACGTCGGGTCCGCCGGTCGGGTTGACGTCGGTGCCTTTGTAGACGCCGTTGTTGTTCATGACCACCACGCACACCGGCAGGTTGTAGCGGCAGATGGTCTCGACTTCCATGCCGGAGAAGCCGAACGCGCTGTCGCCCTCGATCGCGATTACCGGCTGCTTCGCCGTCACCGCGGCGGCAACGCAGTAGCCCATGCCGACGCCCATGATGCCCCAGGTGCCGACATCGATGCGCTTGCGTGGCCGGTACATGTCGACGATGCTGCGCGTGAAGTCGAGCGCGTTGGCGCCCTCGTTGACGAGCATCGCCTCCGGATTCGCCTTGACGATGTCGCGGACCACGTTGAGCGCGCTGTGGAAATTCATGGGCGCGGGATCCTTCGCCAGCGTCTCGGCCATCTTCTCGATGTTCCTGCTCTTGCGCTCGGCGATGGAGCCCAGCCAGTCGTTGCCCGGCCTGACCCAGCCCGCTGCTCCGATACCGGCCAGCAGCGCGGCGACGCACGAGCCGATGTCGCCGACCAGCGGCGCGTCGATCCGCACGTTGCTGTCCGCTTCCTGCGGGGAAATGTCGACCTGGATGAATTTCTGGCCGCCCCAGTCCTTGGAGGCCTTGCCGCCCCAGGTCTTGCCCTTGCCGTGCGAGAGGAGCCAGTTCAGGCGCGCCCCGATCAGCATCACCACGTCGGCCTCCGGCAGCACGTAGGAGCGCGCCGCGGACGCGCATTGCTCGTGCGTATCGGGCAGCAGCCCCTTCGCCATCGACATCGGCAGGTAGGGGATGCCGGTCTTCTCCACCAGCGCGCGGATGTCGGCGTCGGCCTGCGCGTAGGCCGCGCCCTTGCCGAGGATGATCAGCGGCTTCTTCGCGCTCTTCAGCAAGTCGAGCGCCCGCCTGACGGAGTCGGCCGCGGGGATCTGCTTCGGCGCGGGATCGATCACCTTGATCAGCGAGTTCCGCGCGGCCGCGGCGTCGATGCTCTGGGCAAACACCTTGGCGGGCAGGTCGAGGTAGACGCCGCCCGGGCGGCCGGACACCGCGGCGCGGATGGCGCGCGCGATGCCCACGCCGATGTCGTCGGCATGCAGCACGCGAAAGGCGGCCTTGGCGACCGGTTTGGCGACGGCGAGCTGGTCCATTTCCTCGTAATCGCCCTGCTGCAGGTCGACGACCTCGCGCTCGCTCGAGCCGCTGATCAGGATCATCGGAAAGCAGTTGACGGTGGCGTGCGCAAGCGCGTTCAATCCGTTCAGGAAGCCGGGCGCGGAGACGGTGAGGCAGATACCCGGCTTCTGAGTCAGGAAACCGGCGATCGACGCCGCGTAGCCGGCGTTCTGCTCGTGGCGGAACGACAGCATGCGTATGCCCGCGGCCTGCGCGCGGCGGGTCAGGTCGGTGATCGGGATACCGGGCAGTCCGAAGATCGTATCGATGCCGTTCAGCTTGAGGGCATCGATGACCAGTTGAAAGCCGTCGGTGGCTTCCGTCGATTGTGCATCGGTTTTCAGGCTGAGATCCGTCATGGCTGCATGCCTCGCGTTATCGCCGTCGTGGCTGTGATTTACCCGCACGTATCATAGGGGGCAGCATGCACCGGCACCCTTGACCGGGATCAAGATTCGCGCACCCCGCGGTTGGGGCTATACTCCCGGCGGCGGGCAGCCCCGCTACCGCCATTATGCCCCTGCTAGCAGTCCATCCCGAGGCCAGGATCATCCGGCTGCAGCTGCGTCAGAACCTGGTCCTGAAGCACCTCGACGCCACCCAGTGGCGCGAGTTGAGCCCGCTGATCGAGGTCGTCGACTACCCCAAGGGCGCCGCGCTCGAGCACCAGGGCGACTGGTCGATGGAGCAGTACTTCGTCATCGAAGGCATCCTGAAGCGCGTCGTGTCCAACTCCCAGGGGCGGGAGATGATTCTGCGCTTCGCCGCCGAGTGCGACATCGACACGAGCTACGCCGCGTGGCGGCTGAAGACCCCCATTCCCTACTCGATACGCGCCGTCACCAAGGGACGCGCCGCCCGGATTCCCATGCAGCAGTGGGTGCATTTTCTCGAGCGCCACCCCGTGGTCAAGAACGGTTTCGAGTACGAGATCATGAAGCTGATGAGCGAGGTCATGGCCCATACCATCACGCTCCATCTGCTCGACGCCCCGGGGCGGGTGCAGCGGTTCGCGCGCAAGCACACAGAGCTCACCACCCGCCTGCCCAAGAAAGATCTCGCGTCTTACCTCAACCTGTCCCCCGAAACCCTGTCCCGCTTGAAACGGCGCGGCAAGATCTAAAGGGCAATTCAGCCACGGACCCACACGGAAGGCACGGACGTTTGAAAACCGCGAGAAGCGATTGTTTTTGACTCAAGGTCCTGATGCCTTACCCGGTTTCTTCCGTGTGTGTCCGTGTGTGTCCGTGTCAAAGGGTTTCACTCACGTCGGTCGCAGCTTCGCCTTGAGTTGCGAGATGAACGGCCACAGCAGCAAGGCCAGCGCCAGCGTGGTGAGACTGCCCGCCAGCCAGTTCGACCAGAATATCGTCATGGTTCCCTGCGACATCAGCATCGACTGGCGGAAGGCGCTTTCCGCGGCGTCGCCCAGCACCAGCGCCAGCACCATCGGCGCGAGCGGGTAGTCGAGCTTCTTGAACACGTAGCCGACGACCCCGAACACCAGCATCAGCCAGACGTCGAACATGTTGTTCTTGACGGTATAGGCGCCGATCGCGCAGATCACCACGATGACCGGAGCGATGATCGGGAACGGCACACGCAGGATGGCGGCGAAGAGCGGCACCGCGGTCAGCACGACGATGAGGCCCGCGATGTTCCCGAGATACATGCTGGCGATCAGCCCCCAGACGAAATCTTTCTGCTCCACGAACAGGAGCGGCCCGGGCTGCAGGCCCCAGATCAGCAGCCCGCCCAGCAGGACCGCGGCCGTCGGCGAGCCGGGTATACCCAACGTGATCATCGGCAGCAGGGCCGAGGTGCCGGCCGCGTGAGCGGCGGTTTCCGGCGCCACCACCCCCTCCAGCTCGCCGGTGCCGAACTTGTCTCCCCGTGCCGACATCCGGCGCGCCACGCCATAGCTCATGAACGAAGCCGGCGTCGCGCCTCCCGGGATGATGCCCATCCAGCAGCCGATGACGCAGCTCCGGATCGACGTCGCCCAGTAGCGCGGCAGCTTCTTCCACGTCTCGATCACGATCCTGGTGTTGATCCTGGCGGTCTGTCCCGAGAACGACAGTCCCTCCTCCATCGACAGCAGGATCTCGCCGATGCCGAAGAGGCCGATGACGGCGACCAGGAAATGGAATCCGGACAGCATCACTTCGAGCTCGAACGTCAGGCGCAGTTGTCCCGTCACGATGTCTATCCCGACTGCGGCCATCGCGAAACCCAGCATCATGGAGGCGATGATCTTGAACGGATTGCCCTTGCCGGTGCCCACGAAGCTGCAGAACGTGAGGAGATAGACCGAGAAGAACTCCGGCGGACCGAACTGCAGCGCGAACTTGGCGACCAGCGGCGCCAGGAAGGTGAACATGATGACCGCGACCAGTGCCCCCACGAACGACGAAGTGAACGCGCCCGTCAGCGCTTCCCCGGCGTTGCCCTGCTGTGCCATCGGGTAGCCGTCGAACGTGGTGGCCACCGACCACGGCTCGCCGGGGATGTTGAAGAGTATCGACGTGATCGCCCCCCCGAACAGCGCGCCCCAGTAGATGCAGGAGAGCATGATGATCGCCGAGGTCGGCGACATGGTGAACGTCAGCGGCAGCAGTATGGCCACGCCGTTCGCCCCCCCGAGCCCCGGCAGCACGCCGATGATCACCCCGAGCGTGATGCCGATGAGCATCAGCATCAGGTTGAACGGCGTCAATACGACCGCGAAGCCGTGAAACAGTGCGGTGATTTCTTCCACTCCACTCCCTTTTTCCGCCTCTTCTTTTCCGCGGCGGTCAGTATCCGAGCAGTGCTTCGAGCGGCCCCTTGGGCAGCGGGATCGTGAACCAGATCTCGAACAGCGGGAATGTCACGCCGCTCACGGCCACGCCCACCACCGCGCTCCGCAGCCACGTGTAGCTGCCGACGATACGCATGAAAAGGCAGATGAACACGGCCGACGAGACGTAGATCCCCAGGAACTGTATGCCCAGGACGTACACCGTCGAAGGCAGCAGGATGATCATGACCTGCCTCAACTGCTCGCGTTGCACGAATACGCTCTTGTCCCGGCCGAGTTTCGCCAGAGACTGCCCCAGCACCACCGCGCTCGAGATGCAGATGATCAGCCCGATGTAGAACGGGAAATAGCCGGCCTGCGGCCCCTCCGCGCCCCAGCTCGCACCGAGACGGTAGGTGTCCCAGGAGACCAGGGCTCCCAGCCCGAAGATGATGGCCGCGGTTACCAGGTCGATGACGACCGTGCGGGTTCCGCCCGGAGCGGCTTGAGGTTCGTGCGACATCTGTCGAGGAATGACTTTTCCTGTGGGTTCGCCGCGCGGCGTCCCGCGTTCCGCGTGGGAGCCGGGCGGCGGGCCGCGCCCGCCGTCTCTTGCGTCCTGCTATTTCTTTGCCGAGCCCGCCAGGAAGCCGGCTTCCTTCATCAGGTCGCGGTGCAGGTTTTCCGCCTGCGCGACCCAGGCGGCATATTCCTTGCCGGCCATGAAAGTCTGGTTGAAGGCGCCGTCCTCCATGAACTTCTTCCATTCCGGCGTCTCGCGCAGGCGCTTGAAGAGATCGACGTAGTACTGCACGTGCTCGGGCTTGACGCCCCCCGGCATGAAAATGCCGCGCAGCATCAGGTACTCGGTCGGCACGCCCGCTTCCTTGCACGTCGGGATGTCGCCCCATGCCATGGTTTCGGTGACCTTGTTCTTGTAGGGCATGCGCTGGCCGTCAAAAACGCACAACGTCCGCAGCCGCCCCGAGCGCCAGTGCGCCACCGCCTCGATCGGGTTGTTGACCGTTGCATCCACGTGCTTGCCGACGAGCTGGGTCGCCACCTCACCGCCGCCCTTGAACGGGATGTAGGTCAGCTTGATGCCGGTCGCTTTTTCCAGGCCCACGGTCAGGATCTGGTCCTCCTGCTTGGAGCCGGTGCCGCCCATCTTGAACTTGTTGGGCCCGGCTTTCTTCGCCGCGTCAATAAAGTCCTTCGCTCCCTTGTACGGGGTGTCGGCATTGACCCACAGCACGAACTGGTCGAGCGCTAGCATCGCCACCGGGGTCAGGTCCTTCCAGTTGAACGGCACCCCCGTCGCGAGCGGCGTGGTGAAGAGGTTCGAGAGCGTAATGACGATGCGGTGCGGATCGCCCTTCACCTCCTTCACCGCGAGAAAGCCCTCGGCGCCGGCGCCACCGGACTTGTTGGTGACGACGATCGAATGCTTCATCAGGTTGTTCTTCGCCACGATGCCCTGGATCAGGCGCGCCATCTGGTCCGCCCCGCCGCCGGTGCCGGCCGGGACAACGAACTCGACGTTCTTGGTCGGCTCCCACCCCGCCGCGGCCGCCGGGCCGGCAGCGAGCGCGGTCGCAATCGATATCAGGCTGTACGTCAGGAAGCCTTCGGACTTCATTGGATGTCTCCTCCTGTGGTTACTCCGCCAACTGGCCGGCCTCTTTACGCTACTGAGTACGCACCTGAGTGCGGACCTGGGCACGAACCTGATTGGTCTGGTAATAGGTGCCATCTTCCGCTGTCCCGGGGGGCCATAACATTGACCGCGGTCAACATTGTGGTCATGGGCTAGCGGCCCCCGCAAACGGCCTCGGGGATACCCTGATGCGCCCGGGGGCTACCTCAACAGCAGCACCGGCACCGGCGAGAGGTGTAACACCTTGTTCGCCACCGATCCCAGCACGAGATTGGACATCGAGCCCATGCCGCGCGTGCCCATGACGATCTGATCGCAGCCCGTTTCCGTGACGTACTTGCCGATGGTTTCCGCCGCGTCGCCCACGCCTATGTGGTAGTGGTACGGGACCCCGGCCGCATCCAGCTTGTCCCGGGACGGCTTGAGCGCCGCGAGCCCCTCTTCCTGGTGGTATTGGGCGATCTGGTCCTGCCCGATGAACGATCCGACCCGCCCGCCGAGCGGAAGCGAGGACTGGACGTTCAGCAGGTGTATCTCCGGGGTTTCCCGGTACCACCCGGCTATCGCGATCAAATGCTCGATCGCCCGGGTGGAAGCCGGGGACCCGTCCACTGGAACCAGAAACTTCAACATGGCATCACTCCTGGCGATTCTTTGATCAGTGCGGCGGCCTGCTGCTGCTTTCACCGAGATCCACGACCTTCTCCGGTTCCGCGTGCGCGTGCGTGCGCGCCGCCAGCATCTTGCCGAGCGCCACCACGAATATCGCCCCGGCAGCCGGCGCCGCCCAATGCAGCCAGGCCGCATTGGCATCCACCCAGTCCTTCACCACCGGGTCGGTCGCCGCCATGTCGCCCGCCACCCAGCCGAGCAGCCCGGCGCCGATGACGATGATGATCGGGAAGCGCTCCATCAGCCGCATCAGCATGGTCGCCCCGAAAACCACCAACGGTATGCTGATCGCAAGCCCCAGGATGAGCAGTGTTATGCTGCCCTTCGCGGCCGCGGCCACCCCGATCACGTTGTCGAGGCTCATGACGAGGTCGGCGATCAGGATGGTCTTGATCGCGGACCACATATTGCTGCTCGACTCGATGCCGTCGCCGCCGCCCTCCTCGGGCACCAGCAGCTTGACTGCGATCCACAGCAGCAGCACTGCACCAACCAGCTTGAGCCACGGCCACTTCAGCATCTCGACCGCGATGATGGTGAGTATGATCCGCATCACCACTGCGGCGCCGGCGCCCCATAGCACCGCCTTCTTCTGCTGGTGCGGCGGCAGCGAGCGCGCGGCAAGCGCGATCACCACGGCGTTGTCGCCGGAGAGCACGATATTGACGAGTATGATCTGCCACAGTCCGACCCAGAAAACAGTCGTCTGCAGCTCGTGCAGGAATTCCATGATTTGCGTTTCCTCCTCAGCCCGGCGCGCACGCCGGATCGCGGTCGCAGGCGGGCGGATTATACCGGATAGCCCGCGGTGCGACCGCTGCCCCGGGGCGGTGGCCGCAATGGCCGGCCGGCGTTTGCCTGCGCTACCCGCCGCTGGTCGGCGAGGGGCGCCGACCTTGCCATTTCATGGTCGGTCAGGCAGCATCTTCGCGGCGCGCCCGCGCGGTGGAAGCGCGTGCGAAGCTCGTCGTCGCAAGGAGCGAAACGGAGTTGGAAGCATCGGCGTCAATCGAGCTTGCGAAACACACTTTGCTCTCCGCCGGGCTCATTCTGGCCCTCGGCATCGTCACCGGCCTGCTGGCCCGGGCGATAAAGATTCCCGACGTTGCGGTATTTCTGGTCGTCGGCATGGCGATCGGCCCGGAAATGCTGGGGTTGATAGACATCAAGGCGGATTCGGCGCTGAACCAGGCCATCCTCCTGTTCGGCGCCAGTTACATTCTTTTCGATGGCGGAGCGTCGCTGCGATTCAACGTCCTGAAGCAGGTCTGGATCACGATACTCGTGATCGCCACGGTCGGTGTCGTGATCACAGGGGCTGTTACCGGACTCGCCGCGTACTATGTTTTCGGCGTTCCGCTGGTCGTGGCGCTGCTGCTCGGCGCAACGCTCGCCTCGACGGACCCGGCAACGCTGGTCCCGATTTTCCGGCAGGTCAGGATTCGCGACCGTGTGGCGCAAACGGTGGTTAGCGAGTCGGCATTCAACGACGCCACCGGGGCGGTTCTTACCTTCGGTGTACTGGCAGTGGCCATGGGGACCGGTGAATTCTCGGTGACATCATCCGTGTTCGATCTCCTCAGGCAATCGATCATCGGCATCGTCGCCGGCGCCCTGCTCGGATATCTTGCCGCGCTCCTCATCGCGCACGAACGGTGGGCCTTCCTGGCGGAATACGCGCCGGTCGTGACGCTGGCGGCCGTCATCGGCGCCTATTTCGCGGCCGATGGCCTGCAGGCGAGCGGGTTCATGGCGATTTTTGTCTTCGGCATCGTGCTCGGCAACAAGGACTCGTTCGGCTTCAGGATGGAAGCGGGCGAGGCGCGAAAACTCGAAGAATACGTGACGACTACTGCGTTCATCATGCGCGTGTTCATCTTCATTCTGCTCGGCGCCCAGGTCGATTTCGGCCTCACGGAGCGTCACCTGCTGGGCGGCATTGTCGTCGTGACGGTTCTGATGCTGGTCGCCCGGCCGCTCGCCGTTTTTCTGTGTGCGGCTCCGGACCGGCGCGCCCGGTGGAGCATGAACGAGATGCTTTTCATGTGCTGGACCCGTGAGACCGGCGTCATTCCGGCGGCGCTGGCCGGCTTGTTGCTGGGAATGAACGCGCCCGGCGCTCAAATGATCGCGTCGGTCACGTTCATCGCCATTCTGATGACGATCCTGATTCAGGCGCCGACCACGAAGTGGCTGGGGGGCAGGCTGCGCCTGCTGGAGGAAAGCGAAAAGCGGACGGGCGGCCGCGCCTAGAACAACTCCGCCACCCGGCCGTCGTCGGTAAGGTCGATCTACCGCGGAGAACGCTTGCGCAGCCTGACGGCGTCCTGCCGGCGGGCGCGCAGGCGGAGATTCAGCATCTCCACCGCCACGGCGAAGGCCATCGCGAAATAGATGTAGCCCTTGGGTATGTGGTAGTCCCAGCCCTCCGCGATCAGCGCCACTCCGACGAGTATAAGGAAGGAGAGCGCGAGCATCTTCACCGTGGGATGCCGGTCCACGAACTCGCCGATGGGGCGCGCCGCGAACATCATGACGACGACGGCCGCGACGATCGCCAGCACCATGATCTCGATCTCGTCGACCATGCCCACGGCGGTGATCACCGAGTCGAGCGAGAACACGATGTCGATGACCGCGATCTGCGCGATCACGGCCGCGAAACCGGCGCGCGAGGGGTCCGCCGCGCCCTCCTCGCGCTCCTCGCCTTCCATGGAGTCGTGTATCTCGTGGACGCTCTTCCACAGCAGGAAGAGACCCCCTCCTATCAGTATGAGATCGCGCCCCGCGATCTCCTTGCCCGCGACCGGGATGGAGAACAACGGCGCGGTGAGCGTCATCACCCAGGCCAGCGAGAACAGGAGGCCGATGCGGGTCAGCATGGCGAACGCCAGCCCGAGCGTCCTCGCGCGCTGGCGCTGGTGCTCGGGCAGGCGCCCGACCAGTATCGAGATGAAAATGATGTTGTCGACGCCGAGGACGATCTCCAGCGCAGCGAGCGTGACGAACGCGATCCACGCGTGCGGATCCAGCAGCCATTCCATGTTTCCTCCCCGCCTGCCGCGCCGGTGCGCGGCGGCTGCGGCTGAGACCGGCGGGAGCGGCGTTCGTTCCGGCTAGAAAAGGCCGACGACCTTGCCGTCCTCGGTGACGTCGATCTTCTCCGCCGAGGGGACCTTCGGCAGGCCGGGCATGGTCATCATGTCGCCGCAGATCATCACCACGAACTCCGCTCCGGCGGCGAGCCGCACTTCCCGGACGTTCACGATGTGCCCGGACGGCGCGCCGCGCACGGTCGGGTCGGTCGTAAACGACGATTGGGTCTTGGCGACGCACACCGGGTAGGTCCCGTAGCCGCCTTCCTGCAACTCCTTGATGCGCGTGCGCACCTTGGAGTCCGCGGTTACGTCCCCCGCGCCGTAGACGCGCGTGGCGATCTTCTTCATCTTTTCCCACAGCGGATCGGCGTCCTCGTAGACGAAGGTCGGGCTCGACTTCTGCCCGCACATTTCGACCACGATGCGGGCGAGCTCGGCCGCGCCCTTGCCGCCGTCTGCCCAGTGCGTGGCCACCACCACCTTCGCCCCGAGCTTGGCTATACGGTCGGTCAGCAGGTCCATCTCGGCCTTGGTGTCGGCGATGAAGCGGTTGACCGACACCACGCACGGAATGTTGTAGACCTCTTTCACGTTCCTGACGTGGCGCTCCAGGTTGACCAGGCCCTTCTCCAGCGCCGCGAGATCCTCCTTGTTGAGGGCGTCCCGGGCCACGCCGCCGTGGTGCTTCAGGGCTCTCACGGTCGCCACGATTACGGCCGCATCCGGGCGCAGGCCCGCCTTGCGGCACTTGATGTCGAGGAACTTCTCCGCGCCGAGATCGGCTCCGAAGCCGGCCTCCGTGACGACGTAGTCGGCGAGCTTCAATGCGGTCTGGGTGGCGATCACCGAGTTGCAGCCGTGGGCGATGTTGGCGAACGGCCCGCCGTGGATGAACGCCGGATTGTTCTCCAGGGTCTGGACCAGGTTGGGAGCGATCTGGTTCTTGAGGAGCACGGTCATCGCGCCGTGCGCCTTGAGATCCCGCGCCCTTAACGCCTTGCCGTCGCGCGAGTACCCGAACACGATGTTGCCCAGGCGTTCCTTGAGATCCTTTACGGATGTCGCCAGGCAGAAGATCGCCATCACCTCGGAGGCGACCACGATGTCGAAGCCGTCCTCCCGCGGGTAGCCGTTGGCGGTGCCGCCCAGCGACACGACGATGTCGCGCAGCGCGCGGTCGTTCATGTCCATCACCCGCTTCCACGTGATGCGGCGCGGGTCGATGCCGAGCTCGTTACCCTGGGTGATGTGATTGTCGATCATCGCGGCCAGCAGGTTGTTGGCGAGCGCGATGGCGTTGAAGTCGCCGGTGAAGTGCAGGTTGATGTCCTCCATCGGCACGACCTGCGCATAGCCGCCGCCGGCCGCGCCGCCTTTCACGCCGAACACCGGACCGAGACTCGGCTCCCGCAGGCAGATGATCGCCTTCTTGCCGATGTGATTGAGCCCGTCCCCCAGGCCCACCGTGGTCGTGGTCTTGCCCTCGCCCGCGGGCGTCGGGCTCATCGCGGTGACCAGTATGAGCTTGCCGTTCGGCTTGCCTTTCAGGCTGTCGACGTATTCCAGGGATACCTTGGCCTTGTAGTGGCCGTAGGGCTCCAGGTGCTCCTCCGGGATGCCGAGCTTCGCGGCCACCTCGACCACGCGCTTCATCTTCGCCTGCTGGGCGATTTCGATGTCCGACATGGGCATGTTGCTCTTCCTCTCCTGAAAAATCGTTCTGGTTGTTATACGGTCTGCTGCGCAGCGAGCGCCTGCCCGCCGCCGTAGCTCGAGCGCGGCATCAGCTCGCCGCCCTTCATGACCTTCACCGGCGCATTCACGTTCTCGCGTGCTCCGCAAGCGCCTGCCCACCACCGTAGCTCGTGCGTGGCGTAAGCTCGCCTCCGCGCATTACCCTGACCGCGCAGTACTTGAACTCCGGGATCTTGCCGATCGGGTCGAGCGCGGGATTGGTCAGCAGGTTTGCGGCTGCTTCGTAATAGCAGAACGGGATGAACAGCGCGCCGCGCGGGATGCCGTCGTCCGCGCGCGCATAGAGCGAGATGATGCCGCGCCGCGACTCCACGGTGACCACGTCGCCCGGCTGCGCGCCGACCGCGTCGAGGTCGAGGGGATGAACGGACGCCACCGGCTCCGGCTCGATCGCGTCGAGCACCGACGCACGCCGCGTGATCGCACCGGTATGCCAGTGCTCGAGCTGGCGACCTGTGATGAGGATGAACGGGAACTCGGCGTCGGGCTGCTCGGCCGCCGGGATGATGTCCACCGGCACGAGCTTCGCGCGCCCGGTCGGCGTCGGGAACCTGTCGACGAATACCACCGGTTGGCCCGGGTCGCCTTCCTTCTCGCACGGATACGTGACCGAGCTTTCGGCCTCCAGGCGCTCCCACGTAATGCCCGCGATCGAGTTCATGCCCTTGCGCATCTCGTTGAACACGTCGGCGGGGCCGCGGTAGTTCCAGGCCAGGCCTAATCGCCGCGCCAGCTCCTGGATGATCCACAGGTCCTCGCGGGCTTCGCCCGGCGCCGCGAGCGCCTTGCGCCCCAGCTGCACCATGCGGTCGGTGTTGGTCACGGTGCCGTCCTTCTCCGGCCAGGCCGTCGCCGGCAGGATCACGTCGGCGTAGTAGCAGGTCTCCGTGAGGAAGATCTCCTGCACGACCAGGTGCTCCAGCTTCGCGAGCGCCGCGCGCGCGTGGTGAGCGTCGGGGTCCGACATCGCCGGGTTCTCGCCCATGATGTACATCCCGCGGATCTCGCCGTCGAGCGCGGCGTGGACGATCTCGACCACCGTCAATCCCGGCTTGGGATCGAGGGTCGCGCCCCAGAGCTTCTCGAAGCGCGCGCGCGCGTCGGGATTGTCGACGCGCTGGTAGTCCGGAAACACCATCGGGATCAGGCCCGAGTCCGACGCGCCCTGCACGTTGTTCTGGCCGCGCAGCGGGTGCAGCCCCGTGCCGGGCCGACCGATCTGGCCCGTCATCATGGTGAGCGCGATCAGGCAGCGCGCGTTGTCGGTGCCGTGTACGTGCTGCGAGATGCCCATGCCCCACAGGATGATCGAAGACTTCGACGTGGCGTAGAGGCGCGCCACTTCCTTGATGGTCTCGGCGGGGATGCCGCAGACCGGCGCCATCGCCTCGGGGCTGTAGCCCTCCACGTTCTTCTTCAGCTCTTCGAAGCCGATCGTACGATTGCGGATGAATTCCTCGTTGACCAGGCCTTCGTGGACGATCGTGTGCATCATCGCGTTCAGGAGCGCGACGTCGGTGTCGGGCCTGAACTGCAGCATGATGTGCGCGTGGCGCGACAGCTCCGAGCGGCGCGGGTCGGCGTAGATCAGCTTGGCGCCCTTCTTCGCAGCGTTCTTGATCCACGTCGCGGCGACCGGATGGTTCGAGATCGGGTTCGCGCCGATCAGGAAGATCACCTCCGCGTGCTCGACGTCGTTCACCTGGTTCGACACGGCGCCGGAGCTGATGCCCTCCATCAGCGCCGCCACCGAGGAGGCGTGGCACAGCCGCGTGCAATGGTCCACGTTGTTGGAGCCGAACCCGGTGCGCACCAGCTTCTGAAACAGGTATGCCTCTTCGTTGGTCCCCTTGGCGGAGCCGAAACCGGCCAGCGCGTGCTTGCCATGCTGATCCCGGATAGCCCTTAGCTTGCTGCCGGCGAGATCGAGCGCTTCCTCCCAGCTCGCCTCCCTGAAGTACTCGAGCGGGTTCGCCGGGTCCATCGTGAAATCCGCGTGCTTGGGTACCCCTGCCTTGCGTATGAGGGGCTTCGTCAGGCGCTGCTTGTGATGGACGTAGTCGAAGCCGTAGCGGCCCTTGACGCACAGGCGGCTGTGATTGGAGGGCCCGTCACGCCCGTCGACGTACAGTATCTTGTTGTCCTTGACCGCGTAGGTGAGCTGGCAGCCGACGCCGCAGTACGGGCATACCGAGTGCACCTTCTTGTCCGGCTTCACCATCCCCACATCACGCGCCGGCATCAGCGCCCCCGTGGGGCAGGCCTGCACGCATTCGCCGCAGGCGACGCAGGTGGATTCCCCCATCGGGTCGTCGAGATCGAACACGATCTTCGAGTGCTCGCCGCGGAACGCGTAGCCGATCACGTCGTTCACCTGCTCCTCGCGGCAGGCGCGGAGACACCGGGTGCACTGGATGCACGAATCGAGATTGACTGCTATGCCGTGGTGCGAGAGATCGGCGGCGGGCTGGTGGCGGGGCGCGAAACGCGGCTTGCCCACCTTGAGCACCGTCGCCCAGCGGTCGAGCTCCGAGGCGAGCGTGTGGCGCTCCGCCGGGATGTCGGCGAGCAGCAGCTCGAGCACCATCTTCTGCGAATGCACGGCGCGTGCGCTGTCCGTCGTGACCTCCATGCCCTTCGTCGGCTTGCGGCAGCAGGAAGGAGTCAGCACGCGCTCGCCTTTCACCTCCACCACGCAGGCGCGGCAGTTGCCGTCGGGACGCAGGCCATCCTTGTAGCAGAGATGGGGAATCTCGACGCCGAGACGCCTGGCGGTCTGGATGATCGTCTCCCCGCCGTGCGCGACCGCATCCTTGCCGTTCAGCTTGAACTCCACCGGCATTGCGTTGAGTTCGTCCTTCGACATCGCCGTCATTGCTCGCCTCGCTGAGGAGAGGAGAGAGGAGATAGGGGAGAGGCGTCAAACCAACACACTTGCCGTGACTCCTCGCCCCTCTCGCCTCTCACCTCTCGCTTCACTCTATTTCCTTCGGAAAAAACTTCACCACACAGCGTATCGGATTCGGTGCAGCCTGTCCCAGGCCGCAGATGGAGGCGTCCGCCATCGCCACCGACAGCTCTTCGAGGAGCCCCTGGTCCCAGCGCTGCGCTTCCATGAGCTTGAGAGCCTTGGCCGTCCCCACCCGGCACGGGGTGCACTGGCCGCAGGATTCGTCGGAGAAGAACTTCATCATGCTGCGCGCCGCGGTGACGGCCTTGTCCCGGTCGGACAGCACGATCACCGCCGCCGAGCCGATGAAGCACCCGTACTGGTTCAGCGTGTCGAAATCGAGGGGTATGTCCCCCATCGAAGCCGGCAGAATCCCGCCCGAGGCGCCTCCCGGCAGGTACGCATAGAATTCGTGTCCCGGCAGCATTCCACCGCAATATTCCGCGATCAACTCCTTCACGGTGATCCCGGCCGGCGCCAGGTGCACCCCCGGCTTCACCACCCTTCCCGAGACGGAGAACGAGCGCAGGCCCTTACGGCCGTTACGCCCGTGCGAGGCGAACCATCCCGCCCCTTTCTCCAGGATCTCGCGCACCCAGAGGAGCGTCTCCATGTTGTGCTCGAGCGTCGGACGTCCGAAGAGGCCCACCTGCGCTACGTACGGCGGGCGCAGCCGCGGCATGCCGCGCTTGCCCTCGATCGATTCGATCATCGCCGACTCTTCGCCGCAGATGTAAGCGCCCGCCCCGCGCCGCAGATAAATCGGCGGCAGCGCGCACGGCGGATCGGCCCGGAGCGCCTCAAGCTCCCGCTCCAGGATTTCGCGGCAGCCGGCGTACTCGTCGCGCAGATAGACGTAGATTTCGGAGATACCGACCGCCCACGCCGCGATCAGGGCGCCCTCGAGAAAGCGATGCGGATCGCGCTCCAGATAGATCCGGTCCTTGAACGTGCCGACCTCGCCTTCGTCGATGTTGATCGCCATCAGCCGCGGGGCCGGCTCGCTCCGCACTGCCCGCCACTTGCGGCCGGCCGGAAAACCCGCACCGCCCAGGCCGCGCAAGCCCGACTCTTCCATCGTCTTGATGACGCTTTCGACGTCGCGCCTGCCTGCGACGCATTCCGCTGCGAGGCGATAGCCGTCCTGGCGCCGGTATTCGGAATAGTCGACGTAGCTGCCGACCGCACAGCGGGTCTCCCCGGCGAGCGCGAGAGCCTTCACTTTCTCCAGCGTCGCCTGCGTCACCGGGTTCTGCCCGACGATGGCGACCGGCGCCTGCTCGCAGCGCCCGACGCAGGGGGCGGGTATGACACGCACCCCCCGACCCAGCACTTTCCGCAGCCCAGCCATCAGGGCGTGCGCGCCGGCGAGCTCGCAGGACAGCGAGTCGCAGACCCGCACGGTGAGCGGCGGCGGCGGCGTATCGCCCTCCTTGACCACGTCGAAATGATGGTAAAACGTCGCGACCTCGTAGACCTCGGTCAACGAGAGCTTCATTTCGCTCGCCAGCGCCGCCATGTGGGCCGCCGAGATGCAGCCGTAGCGGTCCTGGATCTTGTGCAGGTGCTCGATGAGCAGATCGCGCTGGCGCGGCGCATCCTTCAGGAGCGCCTGGACCTCCGCGCGCGCCGTCCGGTCGACCTGGCGTCCCTTGGGAGTCGCGCGCATGCGCGCACCCTTACCCTGGCGCTGCGGTGGTGGGGAGGTCCGGTGGTCCATGCAGTTGATTATACGTGCCGGGCCGCAGGCAAAAACTTGACGCAAATCAAGTATTTTCCATACGGCGCGGACCGGCGGGGTCTGGCGCGCTGACCTTGCTCGCGCTGGTCAGCCCTGTCCGTTCGCGGTTACTTGAGCACTGACTTGAGCAGCTTTCCCATCTCCGCGGGACCAAGAATCCCGCACTCCTCCGTTTGGGGCTTCTGGCCTCGGCCGGCGCCAGGCGCCTTAACCTTCGTCGCGTGGTAACCCATTGCGCGCCAAAGGTTAGCCTCGTCCGATCTCGCGGTCATTTGAGGACAGATTTCAGCAGCTTTCCCATCTCCGCGGGATTCTTGGTCGTCTTGATCCCGCACTCCTCCATCACCGCGAGCTTCTCCGCGGCCGTGCCCTTGCCGCCGGAGATGATCGCCCCGGCGTGCCCCATACGCTTGCCCGGGGGCGCCGTGACGCCGGCGATAAAGCCCACCACCGGCTTCTTCATGTTGCTCTTCACCCAGCGCGCGGCTTCCTCCTCGTTGGTGCCACCGATCTCACCCACCATGACCACGGCCTCGGTCTGCTGGTCATCGTTGAACATCCTGAGCACGTCGATATGCTTCAAGCCGTTGACCGGATCCCCGCCGACGCCCACGCAGCTCGACTGCCCTAGACCGATCGCCGTCAGCTGACCGACCGCTTCGTAGGTAAGCGTACCGGAGCGTGAAACCACGCCGACCGGTCCGCGCTTGTGGATGTGCCCCGGCATGATGCCGATCTTGACCTCGTCGGGCGTGATCACCCCGGGACAGTTGGGCCCGATCAGCAGCGTCTTCTTGCCCTGCATCTTGTAGCGGGTGCGCACCATGTCCAGCACGGGAATGCCATCGGTGATGCAGATCACGAGATCGAGACCTGCGTCCACGGCTTCGTCTATTGCCGCTGCGGCGTAGGGTGGCGGGACGTAGATGACGGATACGTTGGCACCCGTCGCTTGTTTCGCTTCTTTCACCGTTTCGAAGATCGGTATGCCCTCGTAGGTCTGGCCGCCCTTTTTGGGCGTCACCCCGGCGACATAGCAGGCCTTGCCATTCGCATACTCCTTGCCCATCTTGGTGTGGAACTGACCGGTCTTGCCGGTAATGCCCTGAGTCAGCACCCGGGTGTTCTTATCGATCAGGATGGCCATAGGTATCTCTTTGAATTAATGTCAGAACTACCAGGAGTAACCACTCACGTTGCAAAGGACAGCAAGGCTGTTACGTGCCCCGGGAAGCCGCCACGACCTTTTGCCCGGCGTCCGCCATGTCGCTGCCGGAAATAATGGGCAGGCCGGAGTCGGCAAGTATCTTCTTGCCGAGATCGACGTTGGTGCCTTCGAGCCGCACGACCAGCGGCACCCGCAGCTTCACTTCGCGCGCCGCGGTCACGACGC
>Ga0111538_10000473_pt1 | contig 53109 bp, 45 predicted proteins | sample SoiMethybrSBSTD1_FD_79669 | JGI IMG/M metagenome (GOLD analysis project Ga0111538, IMG submission 79669) | Bulk soil microbial communities from a Populus tree surrounding site in Tennessee, USA - Soil MetaG P. TD hybrid SBSTD1 (version 2)... | ecosystem: Environmental > Terrestrial > Soil >... | reverse complement strand
TCATCGGCACGGCGTGCCGGACGGTGCGGAACCCGTCGACCGGTTGATCGCCAACGCGCTGCGAAGGCGAATTGGGATCGCGCAGATCCGGATGCTCCGCCTCCAGAGTGATGAGTTCCTTCATCAAGCCGTCGTAGTCGCGGTCCGACATCAGCGGCTGCGCATCAACGTAGTACGCGCGGTTCGCCCGATCGAGCAGGTCGCGAAGTTCGACAATGCGCTTCTTGTCGCTGGTCGCCGACATGAGGGTTCAGTTCGCTGGCAGCGCGTTCAGCGTGTAGTAGGCCACGGGATGCAGAAGCGGCTCGCCCGATCCGTTGCGCACGCCGTCAAGATTCAGTTCATGCACATACGGCGTTCGCAGTCCCGCCACCTTCAGCCGCACGGACAATCCGTCTGCAGAGACCTCCGCCGACCCGATCGTGCAATCCTGCTTGTCGATCTCGGGCGAGCCGTATTTCTCCCAGCGCTCGTGCGTGAAACTGCTCATGCGGTAACTCTTCACATCGCCGGCAGATGTCGCATCCACCGGTTGCGCAAAGGTAAGCAGGAATCCATCACTTTGCGCCTTCATCTCGAGCACTTCGAAGGGCGTGACGCCCGTCCATACCAGCCGCTGCACGCCGTACGGCCGGTTGCCGATGGACCACCAGCCACGATTGGTCATGCCGACAAACATGCTGCCATCGGGCGCGAACGCCATGCGATTCACACCGCAATCCAAGCCCGAGCGGAACGGGAAACACGCGCCCTGGTACTCGCCGTTGACCTTCTCGAGGAAGACGCGCATCACCAGCGCGCTGTACTGATCGCCGACGAACGCCTGGTCCTTGAACGGTCCGAACTTGCCTCCGGTCTGATCGCACAGGATGTCGCTGGCGCTGCGGCCCATGCGGTCGTACGGGAACCAGATCGCAGGCTGCTTGAAATCCTGCTCGCCGCGCGGCTTGGGCATCTTCGCCGTCTCGTACCAACGATCGCCCGCAGGATGGCCGTGCCATGAACCCGGCGTGAGATGCGCCAGTTTGTTGGTGCCGACCCAGTCGCCCTGGTTGTCAGTGTAGAACATCTCGCCATCAGCGTTCGTCCCCAGCCCGTTGGGCGAGCGCAATCCGCCGCAGATCGGCGTCAGCGAACCATCCTTCGGATCGACGATCAGGGCCCAGCCGCGCCATGGCACGATCGACTTGCCAAGCCCGCCGCAGAACCCGACGTTCAGGCTCACCCAGATGCGCCCCTGGCCGTCGAACTTGGGCCCGAAGCCGAACTCGTGGTAGTTGCCGCTGACGCCCCATTGATCGCTGATCGTTTCGAACAGATCGGCCCGATCATCGTGATCGAGGTCGGTCATGCGCGTCAGTTCGCCGCGCTGCACCGTCCACATTGCGCCGTCGCGCCACTGCAGGCCGAGGGGTTCGTGCAGGCCGGACGCGAACAACTTGAACTTCGCATCCAGCGGCGGATCCTGATAGGCGTTCTCGATGATCCAGATTTCGCCGCGCCGGGTCGCAACCGCTGGCCGGCCATCATCCATCACGCACAGCCCCCCCACCTCCAGCACGATATCGCTCGGCTCGAAGAATGACAGCAGCCGGTAGTACTTCGCCTCGGGCGTGAGTGGGAAGTCGACGTTGAGGTGATACTCGAGGCGCGCCGCGATCTGCGGATCGATGCGCGGCTGAATCTGAAACTCCCACTCGCCCTGGCCTTGCGTCACCTTGGCGAGCAGCGTGTTCTTCCCTTTCTTCACGGGCAGGCTGATGGTGTGTGAGTCAGGATCGAGACCGCGCGGCACGTCGGCATCAATGTACAGGCGCCCGTTGAACCACAGTTTCAATCCATCATCGCTACCGCAGCGAATGTTCCATGTGCCTTCAGTCTCGGACGCCGCCTCGCGATAGACGTAACCGATGCCGTAGTTGTCAAGCCCGGGGTTCTTGAACGTGGCGAGATTGATCTTGGACCAGTCGGTCTGCGGCAGTTGCTTCCACGTCACCTGCACGCCGTTCTTGCCTGAATAGGTGGCGTTCAAATCGACGGCGAGTTCGGGCGGATAGACGACGTTGTGCTTCTTGAATCCCACATCATCGAACGGCGCGGCGACAAACCAGGAGCCCCACTGCAGCACGGGCATGTATTGTGCCAGCGTGGCATCGCGGCTGGCCTCGCGCGTCTCCTTCTTGATGTACTTGAAGTCGACGGGCCGTTCCTGCGCTGCCGACGGAATGTTGACGACGGCTGCAAGCGCCACAGAGCATGCGATCACGATGCGTCGCAGAAGCGTCCTCACCACGTCACCTCCAGTTCAAACTCCGCCTTGCCGGTGTCATCGAGCGTGATGCTCGCCGCGCCGTTGGCAACGTCGCCGCTGAGTCCCTTCGCTGTGCGCTTGCCGGGCATGAGGATGATCTGCGCGCCCCTGGGGCCTTCCAGCGAGAAACGCTGCGTCAGCGACGGCTTCCCTTCTCGCCGCGCTGGCAGCGGCTGCTCGTGCACGAGCACCTCGATCTCGCCCGCGTGCAGTTCGTAGATGAAGATCGGCCGGCGCTGTTCATCCAGCCGATAGCCTCGGAACTTCGGTGTGATCTCCGTGGTTGATCCCCCACCGACCGATGCGCTCACAAACAACCCATCCTTCGGCGCGCTCCATTTCACCGACTTCGGATTCGTCTCCGTTCCGCCGCGATTGGCCCACGCGCCGGCCGCATTGATGAAGTCGCCTTCCCACGCCTCCGCCAGTTTGCACTTGGCAGCATCGAACGCGATATGAATCTGCTCCGGATAGCCCACGGCAATGGCCCGCACGCCGGCACCCTTGATGAAGCTGCGGAAGATTACCGGCTCGTCCTTGACCTGCAGCGTCAGACTCGCTGGATCGACCAGGCCGTCGGGCACGGGCATGAATTCGCCCAGCGAGAGATAGGCCCACATCGCGTCGACTTGCTTGTCGGCGTCGCCTTCCAGCATGTCGGTGAAGCCTGAGGCGCCGTTGACGAAGAACGACGGCATGCGCGTGCCCGGCCGCGTCAATTTCGGATCGTGAATCCAGCGGCTGAAGGCGTCGTAGCGCAGACGCTCGGCCATCTGCGCGAGGTCCGGCCCGGGCGTGCCGGTCGAGGGCCGGCCGCCGACGTTGTGGCACTGAATGCAGTTCATCGCGTTGGCCCCGACGAGTTGCCGGCCGATCTCTCCATAGTCGCTGGGCAACGCCGGCCCCTGATCAGGTTGCGGCCAAGCTCCCGAGGCGGCGGCAAACTGCTTGGGCAGCGCATCGATATTGGCTTCGCCGAACTGAGGCATGCGCGCCCCGAGATAAGTTCGCGCGCGCCCGCCGGCTGCAAGTACATCGTGGAACCATTGCGGGTTCAACTTGCTGCCGACTTCGCTCAGGTTGGGCGGCAATCGGCCTTCATCACCAAGGTCGGCTTCTTCGATCGCGCTGAAATACTGCGCGATGAAGGTCTCAGGTCCGCGATCGCCCTGGTACTCGTGGCAATTCGTGCAGTTGAGGCGCGCGATGGTGAGCGCCATGTGATCGAGCGGCACGCTGTCGGTTCGCCGGCCGGGCAGGCTGCGCAGGAACGCCTCGATCGCGCGGCGCTGTGACGATGACAAGTCGAATTGCGGCGCACCCGCCGCGGCTGGATTGGCCATGCATCCGCCCAGTGGAGCGCTGCCGGATTTGGCAAGCGATTCCAGCGATGGACCGCTCAGAGTGATTGGCGCCAGGGGACGATCGGGCCCGAGGCTGTGGCAGTTGGCGCAGCCGGCCGCGCTGAACGATGCCCGGCCGCGCTCCGCGCGCGCCGCATCGAGCGCGAACGACGTCGCGGCAACAGGCGGCGGATGCGATGCCTGATCGTGCGCAATCAGGTATTCGGCGATGGCTTCCGCCTCCATGCGCTCGAGGCTCATCGACGGCATGCGTCCGCTGGGCCAGTGCTTGAGCGGTTCGAGCAGGAACTCCGTCAACGACTTCGTCGTGTACTTCTGCGACGGCCTGCCGAGCGAGTGATACGTCTCGAGCGGCTCCAGTCTGCTGGCAGGATGACCGCCCGGCAGCGCGTCGACTTTCTCCATCGCGCCGTGACAGGCGAAACATCCGACGGTGTGATACAGCACCATGCCGGTGTTGGCGAGGTCCTGGTTGGGAGTGGTCGGCGGCGCATCCATCGGCCCACCCATCGACACCAGGTAGTGCGCGATGTCCTCGACCACGTCCGGCTCGATCGACAGTTTCGGCATCAGCGATCCCGGCTTGATCGACTGCGGATCACTGAGCCAGCCGCTCAGCCACTCGGCCCGAATCCGCCCGCCGACATCGCCGAGGAGCGGCGGCGTATTCACAGACAGAATCGCGTGCAGTTCGTTGTCGCCGCTGGCATGACACGCCACGCAGTGGAACTGATGCACGAGAGCGAAGCCTTTGAGCGCCTCATCGCTCAGCAGCGCCGTCGGCTCGGCGGGCAGCGGCAGCGGCACCATCGCATCCACCGGCTTCCACATCGCGCGCAGGCGGCACGGTTGCCGGCCGTTGCTTTCGAATTGAATCTGCATCGAATCCTGCTCGACCAGAAGATTCACTGGCTGCGAGGTCAGGGCCAGTCGCGGCTCCTCGCCGGCAGCATCGGAAAGAATGATCTGGCCGCGCCTGCGGACAATCACCTTGCCGCCCTGGAACTCGACGCCGAGTTGCGCCTCTCGCGACATCGCCGTATAGAACGGCACATCGAACTCGGCCTTGAACGGCCCGGGCGGCAAACGCGAATCCAGCGATTCGCCCGGCTGCAGCGCGAACGCCATCGTCGGCAGGCGACGCTCAACGACCGCACTGCCGATCGAGCCGCGCTGATCGCCGCCGACAATCGGCGTGATGCGGGCCACGACGCCCGGCAACCGCGCGCGAACAACGCTCGTCGCGCCGTTCGAATCGGCCGCGTTGCGCACCTCCGGTCGCGCATTGCTCCACGAAGCGCGGCTCATGCTGTCGAGTTTCCGCACGATCCACACGGCCGCGACGATCGTGATCGCGAAGGCCGCCAGCATCATCAGCACCACCAGGGGTGAGACTCGCTTGGAATGCTCGTGCAACCGCATGCTCCTGTCGTGGACGAAATCGCTGAGGACGCCTCACCATAGCATGCTCGGAGTCGGGATTCGCGCCTCATCGACTCACAGAAGCCAATCATCACGGCTGCGTCGCGGGCTGCGACTGCGGCTGCGAACCAGCCGACGGTCTCTCCGGCCTGTTGTCGAACGGCCGCGACCACCACACCGCCAGCAGCGCCAGCAGCAGCGTCGCAATCGCAATCGCTGCCCAGATCAGCGTGCGGCGAATGCGTCGGCGCAGGCGCTGCTTGGCGCGATAGAACTCCGGCACATCGAGCTTGAGCGAGCACTTGAGGAACTGGCCCGCGGCGATGGACGGCTCGTGCCCCGTCAGTTCGCGCAGCGCGATGTCGGCCTGCAGGAGATGCCGCTCGGCCGCGGTCGTCGAGCAGTCCATTGCCCGCGACATCTCTCGCAGGGGCGTGCGATAGACCCGGCCGAACACCCATGCCTCGCGCTGTTGCGGCGTCAGTCTCGAGACCGCCTCGGCGGTGCGCGGCGGAACTTCATCGTGGACCAGCGCCGCTGGCCTGATCTCGCGGCTGCGGAGCACCGTCAGGCGATCCATGTGCGCACTGTCGAGATGCGAGAGATCAGGCTGGGAATTCACGACCGCCGAGATCACGTGCGTCGCCGCCACCGGGTTGCCGGTCAGCATCACCGCCAGCCGATACACGCGGCGTTCGCATGAGGCGCGATCGAGCATTGGCAGAGTCTAAGGCGGACGGTGAGAGGTGTCAGGTGACAGGCTGTCAACTCAAGGTGGCACGCCGAATGGTCCGATACCATCCTGCACCTTTTGTGGCGCAGATTTCGCGCCCATTCAACCCTCGACCTGCGCCATGTCTCGTATGCCTCGATCTCGCCTCCTTGTTGCTGCGCTCGCGTGTCTGCTGCTCGCTGCCGTGTCGGCGAATGCGGGGCTTCGCGACGATGTCGATCGCCTGGTGCGCTCTTCGCCGCTGCGAAGCGCGAAGGTGGCCGTCAGCGTTCGGGATGTTGACCTCGGCACGATGCTGGTGGCCATCAACGCCTCCGAGCCGATGATGCCGGCCAGCAACATGAAGTTGCTGACGACCGGGGCCGCCCTTCACGTGCTCGGGCCCGATTTCGAATTCGCCACGCGCATGCTGCGCAGCGGCGACCGGCTCATCATCGTCGGCGCAGGCGACCCGGGCCTCGGCGATCCGGTTCTGCTCGCGCGCATGAGCACGCCCGACGGCCACCCGCTCGATGTCGAGGCGTTCCTGCGCCTGTGGACAAAGGCGGTCACCGATGCTGGCATCACCTCGGTCAGCGAAGTCGTCGTCGATGACCGCATCTTCGATCATCAGTTCGTGCATCCCACCTGGCCAGCCGACCAGTTGAACGAGGATTACTGCGCCGAGGTGGCGGGGCTCAATTTCCACTTCAATGTGCTGCACGTCTATCCGCAGCCTCGGCCCGGCCGCGCGCCGGACATCTCCGACATTCGCCCGCGGGCCGGCTGGCTCACCATCAGCAACAGCGCCACCAGCAGCACCGCGAAGAAAGATGAGCACGCCGTCGGCATCGCGCGAAAGGTCGGCACGAACGAGTTTCGCTTCTTCGGCAACGTGCGCGAAGCGGTCACCACGCCGGTGGATGTGACGTTTCACAATCCGCCGGAGTTCTTCGCGCACCTGCTGGCCGACCGGCTGCGTGCGGCTGGCGTGAAGGTCGGCTCGCACCGCGTTGCTGCGGCGAACGATTCGCAGCCTAGCGGCGAGGCGATCGGCCCCGTCATCGTGACCCCGCTGCGCACGATCCTCGCTCGCTGCAATCAGGACAGCGAGAACCTGTACGCCGAGTCGCTGCTGAAGCGCATCGGGCACGAACTCAACGGCGAGAGCGGCTCGTGGAGCAACGGCGCCGAGATGCTGCGCCGCGTCGTGCGCGAGCGCGTGCAGGACGAGTCGATCGCCAGCGGCCTTCTCGTGGCGGACGGCTGCGGGCTGAGCCGCAACGATCGCGTCACCGCGGCTCTCATGACGGCGTGGCTCGATTCGCTGGAGAGCGATCCGGCCTTCGGCGAGACCTTTCTCGAATCGCTCGCGACCGGCGCGGAGACCGGCACGCTCAAGAAGCGCTACCAGTCGATCGACCTGAGCGGCGCGATCGTGCAGGCCAAGACCGGCTTCATCAACGGAGTCAGTTGCCTGAGCGGCTTCGTGACCGCGCCTGACGGCCGACGACGGGCCTTTAGCGTGCTCGTCAATGGCATTGGCGGCAACGTGCCGGACGCGAAGAAACTGCAGGATCAGATCGTCAAGGCCATCGCGAGCGATCTTGCCAGGACCGTCCCCGGCGAGGTAGCACAGGGCAGTGCTGACCGATAGACGGTCGGCGTGCGTGAAGCAATCAAATCGGCGTATCAGAGATGGGGGCGGAATGGGAGCGTCTGCGATGCATGCTGCACTGACAAGGAGTTAGCATCGAAAAAAAATCGCGCGATGGCCCCGAAACCCGTTCCGATCTGGCTCACGTGTCCAGTTTGCGGTCCTGGGCATCGAGCATTCATTGCACGGTTTGCATGGACTACCGACCGCCGTACCGGGGCCGGCGCGGTGTCGGAGGGCGCTGCGGATCGTGCGCGCGATGGCGAAGGCGCGCGAGCTGCGGGCGCCGCCTCCGCAACCGACTGGGCCGCGCAGGATGGTGCGCGGAACGGCATAGCACCTGAAGACAGGGTGATGAACCGCTCTGTGTCCTGAGCGAGGTGTTCGTCACTCATCGATCGAATCCACAGGAGCGTCGCCATGAACCGCACCGGAACGATCCTCCGCAACCTTCTCGTCTTTGCGCGCCTGCGAATCTCGTTGATGGTCGCAACCATCGTGCTCATCGTGCCCGCTCAGGCCAACGCGCAATGGTCACCTTTGCCCGGCGGCGGCATCGACCTGCGCGCACGCGCCGCCATCGTTCATAACGATGGCAGTGGTCCCGCGGTCTTCGTCTGCGGCAGGTTCAACCAGGCGGGCGGCGTCGCGGCGAACAACATCGCCAAGTGGAACGGCTCGGTTTGGTCGGCTCTCGGATCGGGCCTCCTCAACATTGGTGTACCCTTCCAAATGTTTGGGATGACCATGGCCGTTTACGACGACGGTCTGGGAGGTGGGCCCCAGCTATACGCTGCAGGAATCTTCGACACGGCAGGTGGCGTCGCGGCCAAGAACATCGCGCGCTGGAATGGCCAGGCTTGGCACGCACTGCCCATACCGTTTGACGGAATTGCGATCGTGTATTGCATGACCGTCTTCGATGACGGTTCAGGTCCGGCCCTTTATATCGGCGGTCGCTTTGAAAGCATCGGCGGCCAGCCCGCGCGCGCCCTCATCAAGTGGAATGGCCTCGCCTGGAGCGAAGTGGGCGGCGGCGTCACGCACGTTGGTACCAGCACCCTTGCCTACGTCGTAGATCTCACCGTGTACGACGACGGCAGCGGACCGGGCTTGGTTGCAGGCGGACTGTTCAACCGAGTTGGCGGCAGCCCGATCAAGTCTCTCGCGATGTGGCGCAGCAACGCATGGTCCGCGATCGGCGGTGACGTGGCCGGCAGTCTCAATGGCGAGGGCGTGATTACAGCCCTCGTCCCCTGGTCCGGCGAACAGGGGCCGGAACTTATCTGTCAGGGTAGTTTCTACATGATCGGCGACGACCTCGCCCACAAGATGGCGCGATGGGACGGCCGAAACTGGCACGACATGGCTGGCCCTGTCACAAATGACCCCTCGGAAATGGGCGGTCGAATTCGTGTCGCTCACACCAGCGATGGCTGTCCCGAACTCTTCGCGCATGTCAGGACTACCGAGTACATCATGCGCTGGAACGGCCACCACTGGCGCACGCTGGATGACGCGTACTTCGGGAATGCGCTCTGGTCCTTGCTCTTGTCTGGACCCGTCGAGATTCCATTCCTCGACATGGTCGAATTCAACAACCAGTTGATCGTCGTCGGCTCGTTCACCTTCGTGTCGGCCATGCCCGCACCCGGCGTCGCAATCTGGGGACTCGAAGCCCTCTATCCCTGCGATGCCGACATCACTCACGATGAAAGCGTCGACGTCAACGACCTGCTTGCCGTCATCACCACGTGGGGCATTTGCACCGATTGCCCCGCTGACCGAGTCCCCTGCGGCGGCGATGGCCAAGTCAACGCCACCGACCTCCTTATGGTCATCACTCATTGGGGCCCGTGTCCGTGAACGAATGATGTTGCAAGAGATTTCTCCTGGGTGCCATGCTGCCCCACACAGGTGGAATCGGAGAGCATGCGATGGCTGCCGCACGACGTCTATCCCGATGGACCTGGCACACGATCGCCCTCGCTGCAGCACTGATCGCCTTTGCACCGCTCCCGGCGCTTGCCCAGGAGACCTCAACCGGCGCGAAGCAGCGCATCACCTACCTGACCGGCACCGAGGAGGTCGCGCTCGGCCAGCCTCGCGTGCAGATTCAACTCCGCCAGGGCGAGAGGATCCTCTCGGCCGAAGCGCCGTTCAATCCGCTTGACCTCGAAGGCGACAATCGTCGCCAGACATCGCTCACCGCCTACCTCGACACCGGCGCCAGCGGGTGCGTGCTGAGCGCCGCGGCCGCTGACCGTTTCGGCGTGCAGCGCGAGCCGGAAGCCGCATTCCACGAAGTCGGCCTTCACGGCGCGACATTGGTCGATGTCGCCAAGCCGCTCGACATCCTCATGCAGGTCAGCAGCAGCAAGCCGCGCAAGGGCGAGGACGCTCGCGACCTGTTCGCGCCAGTCTTGAAGGCCGCACGGTTTCAGATCAGTCGCGAGAAGCCCGACCCGCTTCTGCAACTCGCAGGCGGCGAGATGAACATCGTCGGCATGCCGGTCATCCGGTCACTGCTCGTCGAAATCGACCCCGCCCCGCTGCGCGGCCTGCGCGGCGAGACCGCGCTGCTCAACGATGGGCCGCGCATGGTGTTGCACGACAAGGGCAGCCGGATGAGCAATGTCGATTTCACGATCAGCCTGGAGCCGATCGACTTCAGCCGTCGCAAGCATCCCGACAACAACGGCCCTTTGCCCTCGCTGGCCACGAATCCCGTCGTGCCTGCGGTGCAGTCGAGCGCGGGCAGCGCTTCATTCACGTGCGACTGGCTGCTGGACACAGGCGCTGCGGCCAGCATCATCTCCACGCGGCATGCGACCGCGCTGGGCCTGCTCAATGCCGACGGCACGCCGGCCCGGCCGCCTGATTTCACGCTGCCCTTGGGCGGTGTCGGCGGAGGTGGAACCGTCCGGAGCGCGCCCGGCTACGTGATTGATGGCCTGCGCATCAAGGCCCGTAATGACCGCCTGCTCGAACTGCGGCGCGTGCACATCATCGTGCGCGACATTTCCACGACGCTCGATGACGGTCGCACGATCACGCTCGATGGCGTGCTGGGCATGAACCTGCTGCTGCCATCGGCATCAGGGGTCACCGATGGAGTGCCTGACAAACTCAGCGATGGGCCATTCGACCGCATCTGGATCGACGGCGGCCGAAACACGCTGGGGCTGACGCTGAAGGCGGCGCGGTGAGACTGCGGCGCCGCATTCGGGGCACGTTGTTGCCCCCGCGCTGCCGCGCAGGTCGTAGGCGCACCTCGGGCACAGGCCGCGGCGGATGCGCCGCCGCCTCCGCACCACAAACGGCCCAGCGGACAGCAGCCACAGCACCACCGCATAGCACACCGTGTTGATCGCGAAGCCGGGCCAGATCGGCATCAAGGCGAGAATTGGGGGAACCCATTCCACACTTCCTTGCGCACTCGGCGGCGTCAAAGCGATGCCGTAGTTGATGGCACCAGGAAAGCTCATTTCGTTGTCGTCCAGAACCGTTCGCCAAGCTGTCAGCGCAAACAGTGGCCATCCACAAGCCACGGAGTAGTTGTTTGAGTTCAATTCCCAGGTGCTGGCATGCCACCATGGTTCGCCTTCGAAATCTCGCACCCAATGTGGCGACTCTGCCAGCAGCGAACCTGGGCGATCGACCGGCCAAGCGACGTTGTACCCACGGCTTTGATGAATGGCGATGACGCGACTGCCCCAGGCTGCGTTATGAAAGTACCGAGTGGAGTATGAGACGCTGCCCTTGGCAAGCACGCGTCCCCACGCCACCGCGACATTGACCATCGCGCCGAGAAGCAGGAGCAGAAGGATGCGCAGTGCCCAGCGTTTCACGATGCGTCAATCGTATCCGCGGCCGCCCTCACCCCGGCCCTCTCCCGCCCCCATCCCCAAAAGGGAGAGGGAGTGCGCGCGCCCTCAGGCCAAACGACAACGCCCACGGACGAATCCGTGGGCGTTGTGAAAGCACTCGCATTCGAGCGCGAAAGTGAGAGTCAGGCAGCCGCAGCCTTGCGCTGCGAGGTCGTGTTCGCTGGCGTCAGCGGCTGAACCTTGCGGTTGCGGCCGACGGTGCGCTGATCCTCGGTGGCGCGGCGGCTGGTCTGCTTCGCCAGGCATTCGATCAACTCCTGCGGCGTGCGGGCCCACAGGTCGGCGCCGATCTCCTCGGCCAGGCCCGGAGCGCGATTGAATACGCCGCCGCCCACGACGATCTGCATGTTCGGGCAGGCGTTCACGCCCCGGATGGTGTCGATGAGCTGCCGGATATTCGGCGCGTCGGACGGCGCGCTGGCCCACATCAGCAGGATGTCGGGGCGCTGCTCGCCGATCTCGGAGAGGACTTCATCGTTGGCGATCCCGCCGCCGCCGAAGAAGACCTCGTAGCCGTCAGCCTCGACCAGGTCGGCAGCGAGCTGGCCGGCGAGCTCATCGGCTTCGCTGTGGCCGGAGAACATGCACACCTTGCGGCCGCGGCGGGCGTTCTGCGAGTACTCGCTTTGGGCCTGATCCACCAGCGACCGCAGAATCCGGACCGCGTAATGGTGCGCGAGGGTGGTCAACTGGTCGTTGCGGAAGAGGTTGTTGATCATGTCGAGCGCTGGCCAGTAGATCTCGGTGGCCAGGGTCGCGGCGCTGCAGGCGTTTTCGGTGCGTGTTTCGGCGATGATCTGGCGGGCCGCGGTGCGGTCGCCGGTGATCAGCGCCTGGAAGAGTCTCTCGACGATGAGTTCCTGGTTCACGATGCTCACTCCGTTTTCCTGTTTCTGTGATGTGTCGCGGGCGTCGGAGCCCGCTTCGGGGGTTGGTGAGCGGTGTATCGGGCGCGACCCCGCCGGCCGTGGAGAGAATGAACCGAACGCGCAAGAACGGCGTTATTGGACGACCACGACCGCGCTGGCGCGTGCGCCAACGCGGGGCTGCCTCCGCCGATAAGGGTTGGTCCGCCCTCCAGCAGGTGCCGTGTTGTCGTTATCCGAGGCGCGCGAGGTAGATCGTGCACACGCCGAAAGTCAGAGGATGCAGCGCGGGGGCTGGGAAGGCCGCCTGCTCGATCATGCGCGCGAACTCCGGCGGCGAGGGAAAGTCGGCGACCGATCGCGGCAGGTAGCGATAGGCCCCGCTGCGATCGCGCGCGATGAGCGTCGCGGTCCACGGCATGATGCGACCGCAGTACACACGATTGACGACGCGCACGAAACGGTTGCGCGGCTCGCTGAACTCGAGGATGCACAAGCGGCCGCGCGGCCGCAGCACGCGGCGGAACTCGCGCAATGCCTTCGATGGATCGCTGACGTTGCGGATGCCCCAGGCGATCGAAACGACATCGAACGATGCATCGGCGAACGGCAGATTCATGGCGTCGCCCTGGACGAACGTGGGACCGATTGCATTCGGTCCCCCGGCGGAGCCGGGGGCTAAAGGCGATTTGCGGCGCGCGACTTCGAGCATCTCCTGCGTGAAGTCGAGCCCCGTGACAGCGCTCGGGCCGGCGGCGGCAAATGCTGTCGTCAAATCACCCGTGCCGCACGCGACATCCAGAACCTCATCTGATGGTTGGATTTCGCAAAGCGCGACCGCCTTGCGTCGCCACGCCTGATCGCGCCCGAATGAATGCAGGCGGTTGTTCAGGTCATAGCGACTGGCGATCGCCGCAAACATCCGCCGGACACGGTCGGCCTTGTCAGGCACCTCGTGCGGATTGGATTGCAGTTCAGTTGCCGTCCAGGCCGCTGTGATGGAAGATGGTGCGTCCGAACGTGTCATAAGATCGAAGACATGGATGATAGTGCGGGCTGCGACAGCGCCGCCCGCCACTGCTTTCGGAGAATGCCCATCATGCGAACTTTTCCTTTCGCCGCCACTTTGGTTGTCGTCGCTCTGGTCGCCGGAGGTTGCGAGACGAATCCATCGACAGGGCGCAGTCAGTTCATTGTCATCAGCCCGGAAGAGACGGCGCAGATGGGTGAACAGGCCAAGCCGGAGATGATCAAGGAATACGGCGGCGAGGTGAAGTCGCCGGAACTGAGGCGATACATCGAACAGGTGGGCCGTCGCCTCTCGCGCCACGTCGAGGATGAATTCAAGGGCACGAATTGGGAGTTCATCACACTCGATTCGGATGTGATCAATGCCTTTGCCTTGCCCGGCGGAAAGGTCTTCATGAGTCGTGGCCTGCTGCAGCAACTCGACAGCGAGGCCGGCGTCGCGGGCGTGCTCGGTCATGAGATCGGCCACGTCACGGCCCGGCACGTGGATGAGCGCATCAGTCACTCAATGCTCGTGCAGGGACTGGTCAGCGTGGGCGGTGCGGTGGTAGGCGGCGAGGGGCTGGCCCAGTTGATTCCGACCGTGATTGGCGGCGTCGGCCAAGGCTACCTGCTCAAGTTCAGCCGCGACCAGGAAAGCGAAGCCGATCGCCAGGGCCTCAAGTACATGACGCGCTCAGGCTACGACCCCATGGGCATGGCCGATGTCATGAAGGTGCTCATCGCCGCCAGCGAAGGCAATGAGCAATGGGAGATTCTCTCCACCCACCCCGATCCCAAGAAGCGGCTGGAAGACATCCTGCATGGGATCGAGAAGGACTATGCCGAAACGCAGCACAATCCGAAATACCGCAAGTTCGAGAATCGCTTCGAGCGCGGCGCGCTGCCATACCTCCCGGCACGGACACGACGAGCGAGCCTTGGCGCGGTGATCGATCATCCCGAACTCTGGTGCGCGCATTGCCGTCAGGCTGCGGGCCTTGCAGTGCCGCTGGCGATTGCCAGAGCCGACTCAAACTCGATCGAATAGGCAAGCCGGGAACGGCCGACCGGGGCGGATTCTGCTGGCAGGGAGGCCTATTTTTCGCGTCCGGCTGGGGACTGGGCCGACATCTTCTGGGCTTGGCCAGTACTATGTTACTGGCTACTATCCGGGCTGGGATGAACACGCTGCCCGCGGAATCGGCCCGTTCGCCGATCCGGGTGAGCGGGCCGCGGGAGGGTTCGGAGATATCCACTCATGATCATTGATGTCCGCTCCTACATCTGGTCCAGCTTGGACCAACTTGGCCGCGAGGTCGCCGGCAGGATGCGGCAGCGGGCCGCTGAGCGCTTCGAGCAGTATGAAGGGGTGATGGCGCAATTCGACCGGGCCATGACATGCGTCGATGCAGCCATCGTGTTCGGCTTCCGCTCCGAACGCCTGGGTGCTCGCGTTCCCAATGAACTGGTCGCCTCCTTTGTCGGGGCCGACCCGCGCCGGCGTTTCGGCGTGGGCGGCATCGATCCGATGTGCCAAGACGCCCTGTCGCAAGTCGATCAATGCAGTGACCTTGGACTGGTCGGCGTGACCGTCTCGCCGGCGTGCCAGGGCTTCCATCCGTCGCACTCGACCGCCATGCGCGTGTACGAGCGTTGCGCCGATCTCGGCCTGCCGGTGTTCGTAACGATGCTCGAGCCGCTGACGTCCAGTGCGATGCTCGAATTCGGCCGGCCGGTCCTGTGGGACGAAGTCGCACAGGCATTCCCGACGCTGCCCATCGTCTTCGGCGGCTTCGGGTATCCGTGGATTGACGAGACGCTGATGATGCTCGCCAAGCACACGCATCTCTTCGCAGACATCTCCGGCGTGGCGACGCGGCCTTGGCAGTTGTACAACGCGCTGCTCAGCGCCTCGGGGCTGGGCGTGATGGACAAGTTGCTCTTCGGCTCGGGCTTCCCGTTCGACACGCCCGAAAGCGCTATCGAGAACATGTACAGCATCAATGCGCATAGCCACGGCACGCAACTGCCGTCGGCCCCGCGCTCGCAAATCCGCGGCATCGTCGAGCGCGATACGCTGGCATGCCTTGGCATCGAGGTCGAGGTCGTCGGCGATCGCACTGCCAAACCGCAGGAGGCCGTGTCCGATCTCGTTGCCGAAATCGCACGACCTGCCAATGGTCGCACGAAGTAACGTTGCCGATGTCTGAGGCTTGTAGGGGCGGCGAGGCAACTGGACAAACATCGCCTGATCGTGGAGGCTGCGTACATGCAACTTGTATTCCTGCGATATGCGCGGCGATGTGCGTGCCTCGTCGCGATTCTGAGCCTCTTCGTCGGGCTTGGCGGCTGCAATGTCCTTCGCGGCAGGTCGGCCGGGCAGATGCGCTCGCAGTCGCTGCGAACCGATGCCGTTGTCCTACCCGCAGACTATCGCGTGGCCGTCTTCACGAATGACAAGATCGCCGGCACGTCGATCCTGCTGTCCGATGTGCCAATCGAGCAGGTCGTCAGCGGCGAGGTGCGCAACGCCCAGATCATGCACATCGAACTGCTGTGGCTGCCCAAGGCCGGTGAGACGCCCATGGATCAGGCCGCGACCAACACGAGCATTCGGCACATCGTGATCTCCAACGGCCAAGTGGGCATCTATGGCGGCGCGGGCTTCGCGCGGCCCAGCGAGAATCCAGCCGAGCACGATTCAGTCTCGTTCACTTTGCGCGATGCATCGCTGGCCTTGCAGGAGTCAACCGCGGGCTTCGTCGATCTCCTCTCGCCTTCGAAACTGACCGGCACGTTCAGCGCGCGACGCGATGACAAGCAGGCCCGGCAGCTGTATTTCGCGGTGAGCCAACTCGTGACCAACGCACTTGGGCGAACGCGATACGTGATGCGCACACGAAACCCCCGGTCGTGCCAGGGGCTAGAAGATCGATTGCGACCGAATCGGTCAGCCCTTGATGCCGGTGATCTTGACGCGCAGATAGGGCTGGCGGTGGCCGGATTTCTTTTTCTGCCCCTTGCGGCGCTTGTACATCACGGCGATGGTCTTATCGCCGAGTATGCGATCGAGGACATCAGCCGTCACCGAGGCGCCTTTGACGTAGGGCGTGCCGACGGTGGCCTTGCCGCTGCCGTCGCTGACCAGCAGCACCTTGTCGAACGTGAGCTTGGCGGGCTGCTTGTCGTCCTTGGCGTCATCGCCGGCCATCACGTCGATGTCGAGGACATCGCCTTCGGAAACCTTGATCTGGGTGCCACGATCTTCGATGACGGCGTACACGGGCGGGACTCCTTGGTTCGGTCAGGGGCGGAGATGATAGCGTGCACGATGGCCTCTGACCATTCACGGGGTCCCCTGCCAGCTTGAAGTCCACACGCCAGCCGCCTGATCGCCGATAGTTCCCGACATGCCCGAGCAGCCTCCTCGCCCGCCAACTTTCGGCGAGATCTATCGCGATCGCCGCATGCTGACGCTGGCGCTGCTGGGCCTCGCCGGCGGCCTGCCGAACCTCATTGCCACCGACACGATCGCCGCCTGGCTGAGCGCCATCGGTCGGGACGTCAAGGCGATCGGGCTGTTCGCGCTGGTCACGTTGCCCTACACCTTCAAATTCCTGTGGGCTCCGCTGCTTGATCGATTCGAGATTCCCCGCCTGGGGCGCAGGCGCGGCTGGCTGATCGTCTTTCAGGCCCTGCTTGCCGCGACGCTGGCGGGGATCGCGATCGCCGGTCCGAATGACTCCGCGTCTCCCCTGCTGCCGCTGGCTATTCTCGGCACGGCGCTGGTGTTCCTTTCCGCCAGTTTTGACATCGTCTCCGGTGCGTATCTCGTGGACATCGTCGAGAAGCGCGAGCAGGGCGCTGGCGCGGCCGCGTATGTCTCGGGCTACCGCGTGGCGTTCGTCGCAGCCGGCGCGGGCGTTCTCATTCTTGCGAAATACCTTGGTTGGCGCGTGGCGTTGATCAGCGCTGCGGCGCTGATGACGGCGCTGGCGATTGCCACGATCTTCGCGCGCGAGCCGAGGCGCATCTCGCCGCCGCAGTCACTTGCGGAAGCCGTCGTGCAGCCGGTCCGGACGTTCATTGCTGACTACGGCGCCGGCCTGGCGATCATCATCGCGTTCGTCCTGCTGTTTCGCCTGCCCGATCAACTGGCGACGCGCATGACCATGCCGCTGTTGATCAAGCACCTGCACTTTACGACCGAGGAGGTAGGCTGGATCCGTCAGGCCTTGGGCTTTGCCATCACGATCGCCGGTGCACTGGCCGGCGGCGCGGTCATCGCGCGGCTGGGCATGGCGAAGTCGCTGCTTCTGTTCGGCATTCTGCAGGCGATCAGCAACGCAGGTTTCCTGCTGCTCGCCAGCATGCCCCGCGACCTGGTGTGGCTGATCGTCGTCATCGGCATTGAGAACTTCTGCAACGGACTGGTCTCCGCAGGCTTCGTCGCATTCCTGATGAGTTGCTGCGACCACCGATACTCCGGCACGCAATACGCGCTGCTTACCAGTCTCATGGCGGCAGCCGGCGCGATTGCCGGCGCCGTCTCGGGCTACCTCGTCGGTCTTGAGTCTCGCTACGCGTGGTTCTTCGGCGTCAGCATCGTTGCCGGGTTGCCGGGAGTGGCACTGATTCCGTTTCTGCCGCGACGCCGCGCGGGTGATCCCCATCTGTGCCGTGAATGCGGCTACGACCTGCGCGAAAGCGTGACCGGGGTGTGCCCGGAATGCGGTGCAGCGCGAGCATAGCGCATGCCCCTACTTCAATCGTGCGTTCATTCGAGACAGAGCCTCATGCATCGTCTCCTCGGTCTTGCAGAAGGCGAATCGCACGAGTCGATGGCCGTCGCGCGGATCGTGGAAGAACACGCTGCATGGAATTGCCGCGACGCCCACGTGCTCGATGAGGTGTTTGCAAAACGCTACGTCGTTCTTGCAGCCGAACGGCGTGTGATCAACCAGCACAAAGTACGTACCATCCGGCGGGTAGACCGTGAAACCCAGTCGCGCCAGGCCGTCGACGAGCAGATCGCGCTTCCGGCGATAGTCGACGACGAAGTCGGCGTAGTACGACTCCGGCGCGCGCAGTGCTGCGATTGCCCCATGCTGCAGCGGCGTCGCGGTGGCGAACGTCAGAAACTGATGCGCGGCACGCACACCAGCCGTCAATGGCGCCGGCGCGATGGCCCAGCCGATCTTCCAGCCTGTCAGCGAGAAGGACTTGCCGAGCGATGACAGCGTGATCGTGCGTTCGCGCATGCCCGGCAGCGATGCAATCGAAATGTGCTCGGCTCCCCTTTCGCCGAACACCAGCCGCTCATACACCTCATCGCTGATGCACAGCACACCGCGCTCGATGCAGCACTTGGCGATAATCTCCAGTTCACTGCGTCGAAAGACCCTTCCCGTCGGGTTCATCGGTGTATTGATCAGGATCGCGCGCGTGCGGTCGCTGAATGCAGACCGCAACCGGTCCTCGTGCAGCGCGAAATCCGGCGCACGGAGCGTGACGAATCTCGCTGTCGCGCCCGACATCGCGACGCTGGCGCGGTACGAGTCGTAGTACGGCTCGATCAGAATGACCTCATCGCCCGCCTGGCACAGGCCGATCAGCGTCGCTGCGATGGCCTCGGTGCACCCGCTGGTCACGGTCACCTCGCGCTCGGGATCGAACTGCAGGCCGCTGGTCGCTTGGAATCGCTCGGCGATGGCGCGATTCAGATCAGGGATACCGAACATGCGCGCGTACTGACCATGACCGGCGTTGATGGCGTCGATCGCGGCCCGCTTGACGAAGTCGGGCCCGTCGAAGTTCGGAAAGCCCTGCCCGAGATTCACCGCGTTGTGCTGCAGTGCGAGGCGGCTGATCTCGGTGAAGATCGTCTCGCCGAAGGGCGCCAGGGCGCGAACGACCTGCGATGGACGCTGCATGCGCCGAGTGTAACTCATGACTGGTGTCACGACTCGCCGCTACACTCCGCCCATGCTCACGTATTCACTGGAAGGCCGGAACGCGATCGTCTGCGGCAGCACGCAAGGCATCGGCCGCGCGTGCGCGATCGAGTTCGCGCGCCTGGGCGCGGCGGTGACGCTCATGGCTCGTAACGCCGATGGATTGGCGAAGGTGCTCGCTGAACTGCCTCGCGATCACAAGCAGACTCATCGCACGATCGAAGCCGACTTCGGAGACTGGAAGGCCGTGCAGCAGAAGGCGGCATCGCATATCGCAGCCCACGGTCCGATCCACATCCTCGTCAACAACACCGGCGGCCCACCGGCCGGCCCGATCCACGAAGCCCAGCCCGACGACTTTCTCAAGGCCATGAGTCAGCACATCGCCTGCAACCAGGTGCTGGCACAGACGGTTGCGCCAGGCATGCGCGATGCGAAGTACGGCCGCATTATCAACATCATCTCGACGTCGGTGCTGATGCCGATCAAAGGTCTGGGCGTGTCGAATACGGTTCGCGCGGCCGTGGCCAACTGGGCGCGAACGCTTGCAGCCGAAGTCGCGCCGCTGGGAATCACCGTCAACAACCTCCTGCCGGGCTACACGCGGACGGCGCGCCTGGAATCGCTGATCAAGGGCCGCGCATCCCGCGCGGGTTCGACGCCGGAAGAAGTCGAGCGCGACATGATCGCCTCAGTGCCGGCCAAGCGATTCGGCTCGCCCGAGGAGATCGCCGCCGTCGCCGCGTTCCTCGCCTCGCCCGCAGCGTCGTACGTCAACGGCGTGAATCTGCCCGTCGATGGCGGGCGCCTGGCGGCGATGTGATTCGCGCATCGGGTACCCTTTCAGCGTGCAGCGCATCCTGAACTTCATCGATGGCGCGTTCGTGCCGCCGGTCGGCGGGGCGTGCCTCGACAACTTCGAGCCCGCCACCGGGGCCGTGTATTCGCATTTGCCCGACGGCGATGCCCGCGATGTGGATGCGGCGGTGGCCGCGGCGGAGCGAGCCTTCACCGGGTGGAGTGCGACCCCCGCGCACGAACGCTCGCGCATGTTGCTGAGAATTGCTGACCTGATCGAGGCCAATCTCGAACGATTTGCCAAGGCTGAATCGATCGACAGCGGCAAACCAATCAGCCTCGCGCGCGGCCTCGACATTCCGCGGGCCGCGTCCAACTTTCGTTTCTTCGCCACGGCCATCCTGCACACGCGCGATGAGGCGCACATCACCGATCAGCGCGCCATCAACTACACCCTGCGCCAGCCGCGCGGCGTGGCCGGCCTGATCTCGCCATGGAATCTGCCGCTGTACCTGTTCACGTGGAAGGTCGCGCCGGCGATCGCGACCGGCAACACGGCCGTGGCCAAGCCGTCGGAGGTCACGCCGATGACGGCGTTTCTCCTTGGCGAGTTGTGCAATGAGGCGGGATTGCCGCGCGGCGTGCTGAACATCGTGCATGGGCTGGGTCCGAAGGTCGGCGCGGCGATTGTCGCGCACCCGCGAATTTCCACGATCTCATTCACGGGTGGAACGGCAACCGGAAAGACAATTGCGGCCGCAGCCGGGCCGATGTTCAAGAAACTGTCATTGGAACTTGGCGGCAAGAATCCCACGATCATCTTTGCCGACGCCGACATGTCGCAGGCGATTCCCGGCGCGGTGAGGGCGGCCTTCAGCAATCAGGGTCAGATTTGCCTGTGCGGTTCGCGCATCCTCGTCGAGCGCAGCGCCCTCGATCGCTTCGTCAATGAGTTTGTGAAGCGAACAAAGCATCTCAAGCAGGGCGATCCGCTTGAGGACGCGACCGAGCAGGGCGCGGTGACATCGAAGCCGCATTTCGACAAGGTGACTTCGTACATCGAAATCGCGAAACGCGAGGGCGGCAAGGTGCTCTGCGGAGGCAGCCCCCCCGCTTCTCTGCCGAAGCGCTGTCGCGATGGCTGGTTCATCGAACCGACGGTCATCACCGGTCTTGACGCGAACTGTCGCACCAATCAGGAGGAGATCTTCGGGCCGGTGGTCACGATTCTGCCGTTCGACTCGGAAGCGGCTGGCATCGCGATGGCGAACTCGACGCCGTACGGCCTGGCCGCGAGCATCTGGACCAGCAACCTCGATCGCGCCCATCGCGTCGCGGCCCAGGTGCAATCGGGAGTCATCTGGATCAACTGCTGGCTGCTGCGCGATCTGCGAACGCCCTTCGGAGGCATGAAGCAGTCAGGTGTCGGGCGCGAAGGCGGCGACGAGGCGCTGCGGTTCTTCACAGAGCCGAAGAACATCTGTATTGCCACGACATGATGCGGAGCAGGCGACATGGGACAAACGAATGTTGAGAGTCAGCGAGCGCCCGAGCCGGTCGGAGCGTTCCCACATGCGAAGCGCGTCGGCAATCTGCTGTTCTTGTCGGGAATCGGCCCGCGCAAGCGTGGCAGCAAGGAGATTCCAGGCGTGACATTGAACGCCGACGGCTCGATCCGCGCCTACGACATCGAAACACAATGCCGGGCGGTGTTCGACAACGTGCGCTACGTGCTGGAGGATGCCGGTAGCAAGTGGGAGAACATCGTGGATGTGCAGGTATTTCTTACGAACATGAAGGCCGACTTCCCAACGTACAACCGGATCTACGCCGAGTATTTCGCTGGTCCGCCCGGCTCGGGCAAGCCGAACCCCACGCGCACGACCATTGAGATCAACTGCCTGCCCACTCCCATCGCGATCGAACTGAAGGTGATCGCGACGATCGATTGATCCACACGCGTCGCATCAGGGCAGGGAGCGCAGCACCGCGCGGACCGGACTCGCGTCGAATCCGACCAGCGGCAGCGGCAGCGCGATCAACTCATAGACGCCTTCGGGAACATCCTTGAGAATCAACCCCTCCAGGATCGCCATGTCATTGGTGAGAAACCGCGCGTGCGCGGGCAGATCCTTTGAATCAAACACATCGACGCTGGGCGTGTCGATGCCGAGAGTGATCACGCCGCGCCGGTGCAGCTCATCCACCAGCGCCGGGTCGATCGCGGCGAAGTCGTTGTTCCAGTTCGTCGCATCAGGAAACGTGCCCGTGGCGATGAGCACGCGCGGCTGGTCCACTGTTTGCTTCAAATGTCGTGCAGCCACGCGTTCGCCGCGGCCCACATCCGCGCGAACCACCTGACACCTCCCGAGGTAGTAGTCCAGCGAGCGCTCATCGATCGCCGGCGCATCCGTGCCATAGTGATTCGGCCCGTCAGCGTGCGCCCCCAGATGCACCGACGCCCGCAGCGTCGAGAGCGTGATGTTCGCCCCGCGCTTCATGTCCAGCAGCACCTCGCGTGAAGGCGGCGTATCGCCCGGCCAGACCTTCAGTGCCGGCGAGATCGGCGGAGAGATGTCGTAGATGCGGCTCACAGGCGATGCCGGATGGCCCAGAGATCCGCAAACACCGGCATGAACAGGCTCTTCTTCAGGAACTCGACGCCGGGCGAGCCGCCCGTGCCGTGTTTGCTGCCGATGGTGCGCTCGACCAGTTTCACGTGCCGGTAGCGCCACTCCTGAAGGCCTTCATCGAAATCGGTCATCGTTTCGAAGAGGATGACGAGATCCGGGCGCGACGTGTACAGACGGAAGAGTTCCTCCTGCACGCGCTCATTGGCCACGTTGGCGGCGGCCGGGTCGCGATCAAGAACCTCCGCCGGCACGCTCGCGCCCTGCGACTTCAGGAAGTCGTAGAAATGATCGACGATGCTGCGCTCGCGCAGTCGCCGCGTGACGGCGTCACGCAGCGGATCGCCTTCCTTCAGGTACTTCACCACCTCCGGCCGCTTGTAGCCAAGCACGAATTCCAGTTCGCGATATTGCGTCGACTGGAAGCCTGACGCGGTGTCGAGGCGATCGCGGAAACTGGTGAACGACATCGGCGTCATCGTCTCGAGGATGTCGAGTTGCGACACCAGTGTCTTCATGATCGTGCGGCAGCGGTGGACCGTGTGAATCGAGCCATACAGGTCGCCCGCGCTGAAGTCGCGCTTCACCTTGTCCAGTTCATGCAGCAGCAGTTTGAACCACAGTTCATACGTCTGGTGAATGACGATGAACAGCATCTCATCGTGCTCGGGCGGCGTGGAGCGCGGCTGCTGCAGGTTGAGCAGTTCCGGCACTTGGAGGTATGTGGAATACGTGAGCGCCATGGTGCGGAGGGGCATGCTAAGCCCCCAGCGGCCTCACGTCACGGCGGCGATCAGCCAGATGGTGAGCATGATCAGCAGCAGGACGAGCGACCCCGCCACGATCGCGATCACGGTCGTCTGATAGCGCGAGCGCGCCCGGGCCGCGGCATAGGGAATCGTCGAGAAACTGATCATGTTGTACAGCGGGTGGAACCAGCCCGGCAGCAGCGCGTGCAGGCCGTGCTCCAGTTTCTTGCGCGCGCGGAAGATCGGCGAGGCCGTCTTGTCGCGCATCTCGATGAAGTTCTCCAGCGCCATGTCGGCGATGGCCTCGGTGTTCTGCTTGCGGCTCGCGCTGAACTGGCGGAAGGTCATCGTCCAGTCGCCGCCATGCTGGCGGATTTCTCGTAGGAGCGCCGAGCAATCTTCAAATGCTGCGTTGGCCCCCTGGCCGTAGAACGGAACGATCGCGTGGGCTGCATCGCCGATGAGCAGGGCCTTGTCGTGCAGGTGCCATGGTGCGCAGCGCACTGTCACCAGTGGGCTGCTGGGATTGCGCTTGAAGTCCTCGACCAGTGTCGGCATCAAGGGCACGGCGTCGGGAAAATGCTGCTTGAAGTAGGCGAGAATGTCGCCATCACTCTGCAGACGATCGAACCCGTTCGGGCCGGCGAACGGCCAGAAGCACGTGCACGTGAAAGAACGATCAGGATTGGGCAGCGCGATCATCATGTATCCGCCACGCGGCCAGATGTGCAGAGCGCGCGGTTCCATGGCGAACCCACCGTGGCGATTCGGATCGACTCCGCACCCGGCGGCCGGCGGAATGTGCAGCTCCTTGTAGCCGTGCTGCAGGTAGTCCTGCCGGTAGTCGAAGCGATCCATGCTCAGCATCATCTGCAGGCGCACTGCTGAGAACGCACCGTCAGCTCCGATGATGCGATCGGTCTCGACTTGCACGCTTGATCCATCCGGCCGCTCGAATGTGACAACCGGCCGCGCTGGCTTGAAATCGATGGCGGCGCAGCGATGATCGAAGTACATCCGCACGCTCGCATGCGACGCGGCGGATTTGAGCAGGATCATGTTCAGATCCGCGCGCGAGACGGAATTGATGTGATCGGATGCGTCCTTGCTGTACGCCTGGAAGTGCAGTCCGCCATCCGAATCATGAATCATGCGGCCGGGCATGGGGATGGCGGCCCTCAGCACCTCATCGGTCAGGCCGGCCTCGCGCAGGGCTGCGATGCCGCGCGCGGAGATCGCAAGGTTGATGGAACGGCCGCCGACGAAGCCTTCAGCCCGCGGATCGCCTCGACGTTCGTACATCGAGACCTGATGGCCGGCCTGGGCCAGCCTGCACGCCAGCAGTGCGCCACCGAGGCCGGCGCCGACGATCGTGATGTGGCCCGATTCGCTCATACCTGCCGCGCGAGAATCTCCGCGAAGCGCCAGCACTCGAGGAACGTGTTGTACAGCGGCGTCGGCGCGACGCGAACGACGTTGGGCTCGCGGAAATCGCACACCACGCCTTCCGATTCCAGCGTCTTGAAGCGTTCGCGTGGATGATCGTGCACCATGATCGAGAGTTGGGCGCCGTGCCCATCGTCCTCGCGCGGCGTGACAATAGTCCACCACGAGGCGGGCTTCTGGTCGAGCAGGAATCGCAGGTAGCCCGTGAGGCGCAGCGACTTGGCGCGCAGCGCGGGCACCGTCGCCTCGTCAAAGATGTCGAGCGAGGCCTTGAGGGGCGTCATCGCGAGAATCGGCGGGTTGCTCAGTTGCCAGCCGTCGGCCCCGACACGCGGCACAAAGTCAGGAAGCAGGTGCATCTTGAAGCGCGTCTCGGGATCATTTCCCCACCAACCGGCATAGCGCGGCAGATCGATGTTCTTCCCGTGGCGCTCGTGCACGAAGCAGCCCGCCACCGCGCCGGGTCCGCTGTTGAGGTACTTGTAAGAACACCACGCCGCGAAATCGACGTTCCAGTCGTGCAGGCGCATCTCCAGGTTGCCCGCGGCATGCGCGAGATCGAAGCCGACGATGCAGCCGGCGCGATGCCCGGCCGCGGTGATCCGCTGCATGTCCAGCGCCTGACCGGTGAAGAAATTCACGCCGGCCATCAGAACGAGCGCGATCGATTCGCCTTCGCGCTGCAGCAGCGACTCGATATCGTCGGTGCGAATCGTTTCCTCGCCGGCGCGAGGCTTGATCGTCAGCAGCGCCATGGCCGGATCAAGGCCGCGGGCATGCAGATGCGACTTGACCGCATAGATGTCTGATGGAAAGACCGGATCCTCGATCAGGATCTTGTATCGCGATTTCGTCGGCCGGAAAAAACTCACCATCATCAAATGCAGATTGACGGTGAGGCTGTTCATCATCACAACCTCACCGGCCCGCTCACGGCCCCCCACCAGGCGCGCTCCAATGTCGCGAAACTGCTCGTGATAGGGGTACCACGGGTTGCGCCCATCAAAATGCGCATCAACTCCCAGCCGTGCCCAGTCGTCGAGTTCCTGTTCGAGCAAGGCGCGGGCCGACTTGGGTTGCAGACCGAGCGAGTTACCGCAGAAATAGATGACCGGTTCGCCGTTGCGCCGGCGCGGAATGTGGAACTGGTCGCGATAGGCGCGCAGCGGGTCGATCTCATCCATGTGCCGCGCAAACGACTCGTCTCGTTGATAGACGGCTGCGACGGGCCCGCGCGCTGCCGAGGGCGCGCTCATGAAGGCGCACCCGCGGTCGTGTGCGCTGGCGCTGCCGGCTGCGGCCTTGCGGCAAATGCCTCGGCGCTCATGCCAAGAAACTCCAGCGCGTTCTCCACCAGCAGCCGGCGCTTCAACTCAGGCGTCAGATCATTCATCGATTCGATCAGCGTGCCGGGACGTTCTTCGCCCAGCGGGAAGGGGTAATCGCTGCCGAGGATGATGCGCCGATCAGTCACGGTCTTGATGAGATACCGCAGCGCCTCGGGATCGTGCACGAGCGAATCGACCCAGAACTTGCCGAGGTAATCGCGCGGATTGACATCGTTCTCCGCGGCGCACAGGTCCGGCCGGGCGAGAAAGCCGTGTTCGACGCGTCCGATCGTGTACGGCAGCGCGCCGCCGCCGTGCGCGAAACACACCTTCAGTTTCGGCAGCCGCTCGAACACGCCGCCGAAGATCAGCGAGCACGCCGCGAGCGCTGTCTCGGCAGGCATGCCCACAAGCCATGGCAGCCAGTACTTGGGCATGCGGTCCTGGCCGAACATCTCCCATGGATGGATGAACACACACGCGCCAAGGTCGGCCGCGGCCTCGAAGATCGGCAGGAATGTCGGATCATCAAGGTTCATGCCGTTGATGTTCGTGCCGATCTCGATGCCGCGCAAGCCCAGGTCGCCGACGCAGCGCCGGAGTTCCTGGATCGCCAGCCGCGGTAGTTGCATGGGAATCGTGCCCAGGCCCACGAAGCGATGGGGAAAGGCGTGGCGGACTTCGGCGATGTGATCGTTGAGGCGCATCGACAGATCAAGCGCATCGCCCGGCCGTGCCCAGTAGCTGAACATCACCGGCACCGTCGAAAGCACCTGCACGCTGACCTTGTCGCGATCGCACTCGACCAGCCGCTGATTCGCATCCCAGCAGTTGGATTGGACTTCGCGGAAGGCATGATCGTCGATCATCATGCGGGCGCAGTTGGGCTTGAAATGCTCCAGCCGCACCCAGCCGCCATAGCCGTACCGCTCGCGCAGGTCCGGCCAGTGTTCAGGCAGGATATGGGTGTGCAGATCGATCTTGTGCAGCGGCGAGGTACACACGACGCTCACAGTTTAGCGGGCGTCGGCTGCCGCGCGCGTGCGCGATCGCGCGCCCGTTCGCCGCATTCCGGACACATGGAGTGCGCGAAGCCGCGCAGGTCGTACCCGCAGCCCGAGCAGCGGCCGATGCGTCGCCGCCGCAACCGCCGCCATTCGTCGAACGCGAAATACAGGACCAACGGCGCGGCAAGTATGAACGCGTTCAGCAGGACGTTGGGCAGCAGCGGGCAGAATGCGATGATGCGATCCGGCTTGGTCAGCGGCGAGCGCGCGACGAACCCGCCTCGCAGACCCCGTGATCGAATCTCATCCCCGAACTGATGCACGCTGCGAAACGAATACAGCGGCCAGCCCTGATCAAACTCGTACACCGTCGACGATTGACCGCCATGAAACACGGATGCCCGTCGTGCGCGCCAGCCGCGCCCGGTTCTCTCAGAAACATCGAAGGACGCTTCAGCGTCGGCGTTGAAGGTCACGCGCCCCGACATCATGCGTTGTGCATCTCTATCGGGGAACTCGCCTGCTCCGGTCTCGGGACTCCAGAGGACATGTCCAAACGCAACAAGCCACGACACTGCCGTGCCCACTGCCAGGCAAAGCAGCATTCGACCTGCAAGGCGCCGCATGACAGGTCATACGCCGCACCTCCCCACTTCTTGCATCTGCGGCAAGTGTCGACTCGTCATGTCCGTGTCAGCGTTCGGTCCGGAGCTCCGATTCCGGATTCCGGACAACGATCGTGTTTCGCACCGCGGAGGTTGTACCCACATTGGATGCACTGACCGCGCAGAAATCGATTTCGACAACGGTGTGCACTTAGCCCCTCCACACATACAAACACAGCGACGGCCACCACCAGCGCCACGAACGCGAGATTCGTGAGCCAGTTGTACCCCGCAGCCTTCATGGTGAGTACCAACACACCCAGAATCGCTGTAACCGCAACCTCGATCGCGGACCATCGCTTTCGTGTGGCATTGCGCCGCATCACGTTGCTGAGGATCACGTCTCGCGTTCGAACACGACCTTCGGCTCGAAGATAATCCGCTTGATCGCCTTGGGCCTGGGCACGCGTGTGCCGCACTTCCGGCAGGTGCTGCGCTCAGCGTCATTCCAGAAGTCTTCCATCGCCTGCTTGAAATGCTCGACGATGTCCTTGCAGTCGAACTCCAGGTCCTCGACGAGCGCGTGGCATTTCTCGCAATACCACTGGATGTGCTCGGTCTCGCCCGCGGGCCGCCGCCGCTCGACGACAAGCCCCACCGTGTTTGGCGGGCGTGTCGGTGAATGCGGGACGTTGCCAGGAACAAAGAACGTCTCGCCCTCGCGCACCACGACATCCTTGATGTGACCATCTTCGAGAATCCGCACGACGATGTCGCCCTTCAACTGCAGGAAGAACTCCTCCGAGTTCGTCTGGTGAAAGTCGTTGCGCGCATTCGGCCCGTTGATGAGCATGATGAAGAAGTCCTCGCCGTCGTAGAGGTACTTGTTGCTCACCGGCGGCGTCATCAGGTGCTTGTTCGCCTCGAACCACTTCATCAGGTTGATCGGTGGCAGCGCCTTGGCAGTGGCTTGTGCGGCTGGCATGCGGGGACTCCTTTCTCGATCAAGTGTAGCGGGGACGGTCGCTGCGAATCGGGAGAGATCAGATCTCGCCTGGCGAGACCGAGGCCGCAGTGGCGCGCGGATCGAGCACCATGCGTTTGCCCAGAAGTTCGCGCGTCGCGGGCTGCAGGGCTGAGTCCTGTTCGCCCCATGCACGCAGGATCTCCACGACGCCCACCTGAAGCACGAGCCTCGTGCCGTCACGGTCGCGCCGCAGCACGCCCGCCAGTTCCACCTCCAGCAGCAGGGGCTCGGCCTCCATCGCCTCGAGCACGCGGCGTCGCTCGTCATCCGCCGCGATCAGCACCGCGGCGATCTCGCCGTCAGGCGGCAACTCCCATATCAACTCGCCGGCGGCGTCGCTCGTTGGCCTGCCGACGAAGCGGGCCGCGACCGGCCGGCCAAGCAATCGATCTGCATCCGCCGTGGCATTGGGCCCGTCCAGCCGCTGATAGCGCAGGCGATCTGAAGCAGGCTCGACGAGCGGCGCGTTCGTCGTCGATTCAGCGACCGATGCTTCGTCACGACGTGCGGTCTGCTCGATCGGCGGTTCATCCGGGCGGACGCGTTCGTCGTCGTCCACCGCCTGTGCATTGCCCATTGCCGCGTCAGGTACGCTGGCAGCGGGGGCAGCGGGCTTCGTCTGCGATGATTCGATGCCCAGCCTCTGGCGCAGTTCCCGAGACGAGGGCGCATCGCCCAGCAGGCCGGTGGCCCACGCGACGATGAAGGCCGACGCGAGAAAAATCATCAGCGCCGGCCCCCAGATCAGCACATTCCGCTTGCGGGCCCGCTGCTTCATCGGGCCCTCGATGAACCGCGCCACGGCGCCACCGAGCGTGATCAGGTCGCCATCCTTCAGTTCCAGGCGTTGCACCCGCTTGCCGTTCACCACCGTGCCGTTACGCGAGTTGAGATCGGAGATCTGGTAGCGGCCCTCCCAACGCTCGATCACGCAATGCCGGCGCGAGATATCGGGATCGTTGATGACGATTGAGTTGCCCGGCTGGCGGCCGATGGACATCGGCTCCTCGCCCAGCGGCGAGTGAACCACCGCCTTGTCTTTGCTGATCTCGAGGTACGCCATCGAGGCGTCATTCTATGACCGTGGTCGACAAATGATGTGCATCCGCCGCGGGTTGCGATCGCTGATAACGCAGAAGGACACACGGCGCTGCCGCGCCTGCGATCTCGTTCTGCCGCAAACACTTTCAAGCAGTCATGAGTTCGAAGAACGAGTCGAGTCTCTTCTGCTTCTCCATGCCCATGATGGTCTTGCGCAGGGCCTTGCACGCCTTGCGGCCGACCACTTCCTCGCCCAGTGCATTGAACTTGACCGCGATCTCGTCCTCGGTCATCGGATCGCGCGGATCGCCCTTGGGCACATCGACGCGCTGCTGCTGACTCGTACCATCATTCAGCGTGATCGTCACGCGCGAAGGCTGGAACTTTGGGAACAGACTCTCGAATTCCTGGTTGGGCACGACCTTGATCTTGTCCATCACCGGAATCAGCTTCGGGTCATCAATGCGCTCCTGCTTGAACTGCAGGGGCGTGACCATGCCATCGACCAGGCCCACCGCCAGCGAATATGGAAGACTGTGGTCGGCAGTCTCCTTGCTGTCCGGGCGGTACTTCGCCGGATCGCCGAGGATGTCGGCGGCGCGAGCGATCACCTCGACCTTGATCTCGGCGACGTTGTCAGGATTGATCGCGCCTCCCATCTGCTCTTTGACGATCTTCATCATCGCCGTCAGCGGCGCATGCGAAAGCGCTTCGATGGGGAACGACTTCATACCGCAATCGATGACCTTGTAATGATCATTCTTCGAGCGCGGCAGGTTGTCGGTGAGCATGTTCATGTTGAACTTGCCGCCGAACTTGCCGAAGCAGTGCGTGAACGATTCCTTGCCATCGATGGAGTGCTCCGGTCCGCTGTAGCCGCGCTGTGCGAGCAGGGCCGCCTGCACGCCGCTCCGCGTGGCGAGCGGGTCGACGGTGTTCTTCATGTTGGTCAGTTTTCCGGCCGTGACCGCCCCGAGGCACATCGAGGGCGACGCGCTGATGCCGATGGCCTGCTGAATCTGCTCGGCCGGAAGTTTCAGCATCCGCCCAGCAACCAGCGGCGAGGCGATTGACGTCAGTGTCGCGTGATGCCAGCCGTACTCGCGAATGCCAGGCTCGCCAAATTCGCACAGGCGCATCTCGATCTCGTACGCGATGATCGTGCCGACGATCAGTTCCTTCCCGCTGAGCCTGCCCATTTCACAGATGGAGAGCGCGGCCGGAATGATGTCGGAGGGATGCGACGGATCGGCCTTCCAATAGATGTCGTTGTAATCCATCGCGCGGATCATGAGCGCGTTGAGGAACGTCGCATCGACCGGATTGGTGCGGAAGCCGGAAACGAAGCACGTGCAATCCTTCTTGCCACCCATCGCCTTGAAATGCTTGAGCATAATCTTGACGTCATGCTGCTGCGAGCCGCCCAGGGCGCAGCCGAAACTGTCGAAGAGGAAGAGCTTCGCGGAGTGGATCGCCTCCTCGGAGAGATCCTCGTAGCGCAGGGCAGCAGCCCACTCGGCGAGTTTGTACGAAACGAAATCAGTGTGCTTCTTCGATGTGTCGTGTTTGGGGGGGCCGGCCATGGGGCGGGCAGTATACCGACGGCCCGTTCAACCTTCGTTTGCCGGTGGCTCCGACTCTGGCGCGGCCCCGTTCTGCGAATCATCGTCCGCATCCCCCAGCAGATCGGTGTCGGTCAGATCAAGGCACACTTCGACGGTCGGCTTGCCCTCGATGAACGTCCGCCACTTGTTCAGGACCGCCTTCATCATCGGATCGCTGGCGACGCGCTGTTCGTCGCTCTGATAGGCCTCGACGCTGTCGTATTCGAAAACTTCGATCAGCGCGTTCTCATCCTCGGCATCCTGCAGCAGCCGCATACGGATGCCGCCGGGCTGTTCGTAGTAGTCGCGCGCGCTGCGCAGGAACGTCAGCAACTCCTCGCGCTTCTCAGGCGATACGTGAACCCGAAGATGCAGAACCACAGCGGGCATGCTGGCATCATGCTAACGCGCAAGGCGCTCACACGTGCCGGGCAACCTCTTCCGCCACCTCCAGCGTCGAGTTCTTCAATCCCACATCGTACGTGCCGACCTTGCGCTCCTTGGTGACCTTGATCACCGCCGCTTCGAGACGTGCGGCCTCATCGGCGTGGCCGAGCCAGTCGAACATCAGCTTGCAGGTCAGGAGCATCGCCATCGGGTTGACCTTGTACTGCCCGGCGTACTTGGGGGCCGAGCCGTGCGTCGGTTCGAAGACCGCGTACTCATCACCGATGTTGGCGGACGCGGCGTAGCCAAGGCCGCCTGTCAGGCCGGCAGCGAGATCGCTGATGATGTCGCCGAACATGTTCTCGGCCACCAGCACGTCGTAGTCCTGCGGCTTCTTGAGCAGCCACATGCAGATGGCGTCGATGTTCGCCTCCCACGCAGAGATCTTCGGATAACCCCTGGCCACCTCGCGGAAGACGCGCGTCATCAGGCCGCCGGTCTCGCGCAGCACGTTGGGTTTCTCGATCAGCGTCACGCTGTTGCGATTGTGCTTTGAGGCGTACTCGAACGCCTGCTTGCAGATGCTGTGACAACCCTGGCGGCTCATGATCCGCGTTGAGAGCGCAAGATTCTCCAGCCCCTTCTCCTCGAACCTGCGCATGTTGGGATTCTTGCACAGGGCCTCGAAGACATCGCGCGGGATGGGATGGAACTCGACCCCCCCATAGGACCCTTCCGTATTCTCGCGGAAGACCACGAGGTCGACATCCTCGCCGCGATAGTTGAGCCCGCTGCCGGGATAGGCCTTGCAGGGACGAAGGTTGGTGTGAAGGTTGAACAGTTGCCGCAGGCGCACGATCGGGCTGCGGTAGATCAGGCCCTTGCCCTTGAGTTCAGGCTTCAATTCCTGCTGAGCCTCGTCGTTGGGCTTGCTGGTGATGGCGCCGAAGAGTGCGCAATCGGTCTTCTTCAGGATGTCGATGGTGCGCTGCGGCAGCGCATCGCCCTCGCTGCACCAGAAGTCCCAGCCGATGTCAGCCGGGATGTACTCGGCGTCGAACTTCATCGCATCCAGCACGATGCGGGAGGCGTCCATCACATCCTTGCCCACGCCATCACCGGGCATCCAGGCGATCTTGTATCTCTTGGCCATGTGTCAGATCATCATTGAAGAGGGGCTGCAGGCGCCGTCGCCCGCGCGGGCGGCGAGTATAGCGGCATCACCTTCGCCGGATCGAACGCGTGCGCGACGAACTCGATCAACCCGCGGAACTGCCGTGCCCGCACTGCGGCTACAACGTCGCGATCATTCCCGGCAATCGCTGCCCGGAATGCGGCCAGTCATTTCATCGAAACGAACTGCTGCGCGCTCGATTCGAACACAGCGGCCTGCGACTGTGGCAGCCGTTGACCGTGATCCTGACGATTCCCATGGCCATCGCGGCACTGTTCGTCTTCGCGGCGATGGGCCTCGGCGGCTCCGTGCTCATGCTCGTTCCGCCGCTGGGCGCAATCGTGCTGGCGATTCTGGCGATCGCGTCGTTCGGCAGCGCGCCGACGCTGGCGATGCTGCTGCAGCAGCGCAACATCGGCCAGGGACTTTCGCAGAGGCGCTTCGCGCGGTGGCTCGCCATCGCGGCGCTGCTGTTGCAGATCGCCATACTTGGCGCAGGCGTAGTCATCGCGCATGCGATGAGCGGACCGTGGCGCATGCCGTTCTGAGAGCGGCAAGATGTCGCTCTCGCGCAAACGCCGCGCCTTTGCGCATGTATGCACATCACCATGCATCTTCTGCAGCGATGCGCATCCTCCGCCTCGCCAGCGCCGTGGGGCACTCAATGAACCGCCACCGATCATCGCGCGTATCCAGCGCAATGACATTCAGATGGAGGTTCACCATGCAACGCACGAAGTTCTTTCGATCACTGACGCCGATGGCGCTGACGCTCGCGCTCGGCTCAGCGGGAATCCTCGCGGCCGCGCCATCGATGGCGCAGACGCCGCAGTCGCCCACCGTTCTCGCGCCCAGCCCGGTGCAGACCGCTCCGCCGATTCCCAAGCAGGAGTCCCGACCGGCACAGCCTGACGCGGCGCACTCGGTCTGGCAGAGCGGTCACTGGATGTGGAGCGACCACCGTTATGAGTGGGTCCCGGGCCAGTGGGTTGAGGCGCGACCCAGCATGTCGTGGGTGGATGGCTGGTGGGAGCAGCGCAACGGCGGATGGGTGTGGGTCGAAGGCTACTGGACTTCGGCTGGAACCGATGAGACGGAATCGGACGATGCTGCCGCACCTTCGCAGACGATGGAACAGCCGCCGGCCGATCAATCGCCGCCGGCTTCGCAGGCCGAGACCCCGCCGCCAACGCCGGGCCCAGGGTATTTCTGGCAGGCTGGATACTGGCGCTGGCAGGGAAACTCATGGGCTTGGGCCCCGGGCATCTGGGCGCGCGAGCGGCCGGGACTGGTCTGGATCGACGGCCGCTGGCGCATGACGCTGCACGGCTGGCGATGGACATCCGGCCACTGGCGCGAGAATGAGATCATCGCGCCGATCGAATCGCCGCCGCCGGCGCCACGCGTCGAAGTCATTCCCGTCGCGCCCGGTCCCGGCTTTGTCTGGGATCATGGCTACTGGCACTGGAACGGTCATGCCTACCTGTGGGTGCCAGGCCACTGGATGGCCTCGCGTCCGGGCGGCGCATGGCGACCCGGCCGCTGGGAGCGGTGGGATCACCATTGGGTGTGGCGCGGCGGGTACTGGGCCATGCGATGAATTCGAGGAATGAAAGTCAGAGAGCAGCGGATACGCGAGACGAGCGCGCGTGAACTCGCCTCGCGCTCCGCATTCCACTGATCGCAGCTCAGTGCGGTCAGCAGCGCCGGCAAAGGCGGTGCGATCGGCGCCGGTCTGATCGCGTCGCCGGCCGGCGCGATCGCGCACGGGCATATGGTGTTCGCGCAATGGCTGGCCGCGACTCAGTGCCACCGTTAGCATCGCCCGGCATGAAGACCTTCAAGTTCTTCTGGAACGCGCACAAATGGACGGGCATCACGCTGGCCGCCGTCTTCGTCTGCACCGCGTGCACGGGATTCCTGCTCATCATCAAGAAACGCCTGGATTGGATTCAGCCGCCGACGATCAAGGGCGCCGCCGGCTCGCATGCCGAATTCATCACGCTTCAGCAACTCTTCGATTCGGTCCTCGCGCACGACCACGACGACTTTACATCAGTCGAGGACATCGATCGCATCGACTTTCGGCCGCGCGACCGCTCGTTCAAGGTCATCTCGCTTCACAATTACAGCGAATTGCAGATCGATGCTGTCACGGGCGACGTGCTCAGCGTCGCGTGGCGACCATCAGACCTGCTGGAGGACATTCACGACGGCTCCTACGTCGGCGAATGGTTCCACACCTGGATCATGCCGGTTGTGGCCTGCGGCCTGCTGTTCCTGGTGTGCAGCGGTCTATGGCTGTGGATCGAGCCGATCGTGCGCAAGCGGCGGCGCAAGGCGCGAGCCGCTTGAGTGAATCACGCCATCGCTGCCAGTCGTTTCTTCACGACATTCTCCGCCCCGCCCGCGACAACAAGTTCCTGCGCCACCACGCTCAGCGGCGGGAAGGCAAACGTCGCGCCATCGCAGGTGATGGTCGATGCGCGATAGTCAATCACCACATCCGGGCCGATGACCGTCGCCGCCCCCACTGCCGTTTGCGGCGAAGCCTGCGCTCGTCGTCCCGGTCCACCGTACGTGTCTGCGAGCCACGCCACCAGTTCCGGACACTCGAACACGACGAAGCCGTTGTTGAATGCGTTGCGCTTGTACGTCTCGCTGAACGAGTGCGCGATGACGCATGGAATGCCGAAATGCTGCAGGCATGTCGCCGCCTGCTCGCGGCTCGAGCCGGTGCCGAAGTTGCGGCCGCTGACGACGACATCTCCCTTGTGCGCGACCTTCACGAAGTTGGGGTCGTAGTTGCTGAACGATGCCGCCGCCATCTCCTCCGGCGGCACATCATCGCGGTACGTGAGCTTGCCGGAGTAGATGCCGTCGGTATTGAGATTGTCGATGGGCAGCCAGAGCAGGCGCGACCTGACTTCGGCAGGGAATCCAGCGATCACCTCGACGCTTCGGCCGCCGGCGCTCGCGCCAACGCCCGAGATGGCGTTCACCTTGACGCTGAACTTTGCCTTCTTCTCCGTGAATCGCGCCTGGGGAGGCGCGCAGATGTAGCCAGCCACCGCGCTGGCCGCCACCACCGCCGGAGAGCCGAGATACGCCTTGGCATCGCGATCGCCCATGCGGCCCTTAAAGTTGCGATTGGTCGCGCTGATGCCGACCTCGCCCGCCTTGAGCGTCCCCGCTCCCAGGCCGATGCACGGCCCGCAGCCGCTGGGCAGGGGAATTGCGCCCGCGCCGACAAGCGTCGCCCACGTGCCGTCGGCCTCGGCCTGCTTCTGAACTTCAGCGCTGGCGGCGGCGACGTAGAACTCGACGCCATCGGCGACCTTGTGCGAATTAACCACGCTCGCGGCTTCGCGCAGATCCTCCAATCGCGCGTTCACACACGACAGCAGGTACGCCTTGTTGATCTTCACGCGCCGCGGCTCGATCTCCGGCAGGCTCGTCATCGTCTTCACGTCGTCCGGCCCGCTGACGTGCGGGATCACCGTCGCGAGATCAAGTTCGAGTTCGACTGCGTAATTCGCCCCTGCGTCCGGTTTCCATTTCTCCCGCTTCCCCCACCACTTCTCGACATCCTCTCGCGTGTAGCGCGGCGTGTTCTTTTTCTGCAGATAATCCGCCCGCGCGAGCAGGTAGTCGCGCAGCACTTCATCAAATGGAAAGATGCCGACCAGCGCGCCCCACTCGGTCGTCATGTTCGAAATGCTCATGCGCTGATCCATGCTCAGGCAGCGCAGAGCCTGCTCATCGCCGACGAACTCGACGGCCATATTCAAAACCTCATCGTTGTTGAACAGGCCGCACAGCGCGATGATCACATCTTTGCCGACGACGCCCGGCTGCAGCTTCCCCTTGAACACACATCGCGCCACGGGCGGCACCTGCCACCACGTCACGCCCGTCGCCCACAGGCTTGCCGCATCGGTTCGCACCACCGGAGTGCCCAGACAGCACAACGCGCCATAGAGGTTGCTGTGCGAATCGCTTCCGACAACCATGCTGCCGGGCGTGACATAGCCTTCCTGCACCATCACCTGGTGGCTGATGCCCGTGCCTGCGGGGTAGAAGTCGATGCCATGTTCCTTCGCGAAGGATTCGATCTTGGCGTACTTGCCGAGGTTCTCCGGCGTGACGTTCTGAATGTCGTGATCGATCGCGAACACCGGCTGCCGAGGGTTGTGAATCTTCCTGGCACCGATCTGCTTGAACTTGCTCATCACGGCCGACGTGTTGTCGTGCGTCATGATGTGCTTGGGGCGGATCGTGATGAAATCGCCGGCAAATACCTGCTGAGCACGCTTCAGTCCGACGGCGTGCGCGGTGGCGAGTTTCTCAATCAGCGTTTGAGGTTCCGACATGCGTGAGGATTGTATGAGAATGAAACGCGCACGAGCCCGAAGACCGCAACGCGGATTGAAGCGACGCCCGCACGGGCCGGGGACGGCACGGCTCGCCGATCTCGCTCCTTGCGACTACAGCGGCCGCACCTTGCGCATGTCGTGCTTCGCTTCCAGCACGCTGCGCAGGTTGCACAGTTGCCAGCGCCACGATTCCGCCTCATCCGCCATCGCGATCAGCGAATCGGCGTCATCCTTGAACGGCCCCTGGCGCAATACCACCTTCGAGCCCTGCTCGACGCTGGGCGAGACAACCCAGTACACCGGCGCGTGGGTGTCGCTCGACTGGGCGTACCAGTCCCACACGATCATGCCGCCCGCGTCGTAGTTGAGGATCGCGATGGTCGTGGACTTCGTGCGTTTCTCGTCCCAGTAGAGCCGGATGACGCCGCCCGGCGCGAGGGTGTCGATCTCGGCAGCGACGGGAAACCACCGCGTCAGGCCATCGGCGGTCGTCAGGCACGCGAAGACCTCCTCGTGATGCAGCGCGATGACCTCGCGAAGCACGATCCAGACGCCATCTTCTTCGCGGGAGATCATGGGGGTTCACCGCAGAGGACCTTCGTGGGTGATCAGGTCATCATACGTTTCGCGGCGGCGGATCAGGGTGGCGCGGTCGCCATCGACCAGCACCTCGGCCGGCAGCGGCATCGAGTTGTAGCGGCTGGCCATCACCATGCCATAGGCGCCCGCGGTGAACACCGCCAGCAGGTCGCCGCGCTTGACCGGCGGCAAGGCTCGCTCAAGGGCAAGGAAGTCGCCCGACTCGCAGATCGGGCCGACGACATCGACGCTGACCAAGCCATCCAGTTCCATCTTCTCCTTTCGATGCCGGGGAATGAATCGCTCGGCGACCTTCGTCGGCCAGATGAAATGGAACGAGCCGTAGTGCGATGGGCGAATGAGCGTGTTCATGCCGGCATCGCAGATGGCGAAGGTTTTGTCGCCCGAGGTCTTCACGTACAGCACGCGCGTCAGCAGCAGGCCGGCGTTGGCGACGATCGTGCGGCCGGGCTCGAGAATGATCTTCAGACCGGCGCGGACGCGATCTCGCAGCAGCGGCACGATGTGCTGTGCATAGTCGGCGGCAAGAGGCGACTGATCAGATTGATAGTCCGCGCCGAAGCCGCCGCCGAGGTCGAGCACCTCGACCTTGAAACCCACAGCGGCCAGATCATCGATGAGCGCGAGCGCCTTGGTGATCGACTGCACGTACGGCTCGACGCTGTAGATCGGCGAGCCGATGTGCAGGTGGATGCCGCTCAGCGTGCAATGCGGGTCGCGTCCGTACTGGCGGAAGAACGCTCGGGCGCGCTCGATATCGACGCCGAACTTGGTCTCCTTCTTGCCGGTGGATGTGTAGCGATGCGTCTTGGGATCGACATCGGGATTGACGCGCAGCGCCACACGGCATGTTTGCTTCATCCGGGCCGCGATCGCACTGATGTTCTCGAATTCGGCCTCGGATTCGACGTTGAACCAGTCCACCCTGGATGTGATCGCGTATTCGATCTCGGCGTCGGTCTTGCCGACGCCCGCGTAAACGCACCGGGCGGGATCAACACCGGCCTTGAGCGCGCGGAAGAGTTCGCCGCCGCTGACCAGATCCATGCCCGCGCCGGCATCCTTCAACGTGCGGATGATCGCAAGGTTGGAGCAACTCTTGATTGAGAAGCAGATGAGCGGTTCGAGAGCGGCGAACGCCTCGCCCAGGCGCGTGAGATGATCGAGCAGCGTGTGGCGTGAATACACGTAGCACGGCGTGCCGAAATCGCGCGCGAGACGCTCGACCGGCAGGTGCTCGGCGTGCAATTCGCCGTTCATGTAGTTGAAATGATCCATTGATGAGATGCCGCTTGTGGGCCCTGCCGGCGTCAGAACGACTCAACCGCAGCGAGTACGTCTGACTTCACCGTGGCGAGATCCTTGCCCTTGACCTTCGCTCCCGATGCATGCACGTGCCCGCCTCCGCCGAACTTCGCAGCCAGGACGTTGACATCGACAAACTGATCGGCCGGCGCCCCCGGGGGAGCGCCTTTCGAGCGGAAACTGAGTTTGACGACGTCGCCGGGCTTCTCCTGGGCGATGAGGATTGACGCCCGCACCGCGCCGACGACCATTGGCAGATTGACGATGCCCGTGAGCTCCTCCACGGCCGCTCCGGTCTCGGTGAAATCAACTGCCGTCAGCGTGATGGTGGCGAACGCGCCGCCCCGCGCATACTCGAGCGAGGCAAGCGCCCGCGCCTCCATGGCGAGGCGCGTCGGCTGGTAGTTCTCCTCGAGAATCTGGTACAGCCGCGGCTTGTCCACGCCACACGCAAGCAGTTTGGCTGCGAGCGTGAAAGCATCGGCCGTGGCGTTGGGGTAGCGGAACCAGCCGCTGTCGGTGGCCAAGCCGGCAAACAGGGCCTCGGCCACGCTGTTCACGCCGCCCGAGCCCTGGCAGAGATCGAAGCCCAGGGCCTCGATCAGCGGCACGAGCACGGCCGTGGTCGAGACGGCGTCTGAATCGACGATGCGCAAGGCCGCAACATCGCTGTCGCCGCGCGGATGATGATCGACGCCGATGACCTTGGAGTGATGCTTCTGCAGCCAGGACTTCATGGCTTCGAGTTGCGACCAGGCGCCGGTATCGACCACGACTGCCGCGTCATAATCATCGCCGGGCGGCTGTCGCTCGAGATTGGTGAACGGTGTCGTGCCCGCGAGCGCGAACAAGGCCCGTTCGATCGGCCCGGCGATGAAGATGCTGGCGACACGACCCTTCGACTCAAGTGCGCGGGCCAGCGCCAGGCACGAACCCATGGCGTCGCCATCGGGCTTGGCGTGCGTGGTGATAAGGATGCGCCGGGCGGCCAGCAGGCGCTTCGCGATCTCTGCGATCGTTGTGTTGCTGCGGTAGTCGCTCATGCGCTGCGCTGCCCAGCAAACTGGAGTCTCGTGCCCGGGCTCTGGCTCATGATTGTCCGCACGCGTGCCATGTCGCGGCGCATCTGGGCAACCAGCGCCTCGACGTCGGGGAACATCAACTGATCTCGCAGCCAGTGCGTGAAGTGCAGTCGAATCGGCCAGCCGTAATCGTCCACGGGCCCATCGTAGTCGAGAAGGTGCGCTTCGCACGTGCGCTCGCTTGTACCAAATGTGGGCTTGCTGCCGACACTGATGGCGGCTGGCCATTCGCCGACGCTCTCGCGCCATGCGCGCCCCGCGTAGATGCCGTCGGCCGGAAGCAACTGATCAGGTGTCGAGAGGTTGGCTGTCGGAAAGCCGAGAACGCGACCCCGCTTGTCGCCAGCCGCAATGGTTGCTTCGATCTCGTACGGCCTCCCCAGCACCTTGCACGCGTCCTGAATGCGTCCATGCGCAACCAGCCAGCGGACAAGCGAACTCGATGCCCGCACAAGCGATTGATCCGACAAGGCGACATCCACCGGATCGACGACGAGCGTGCGATAGCCGAAGCGTTGTTCGAGGTCGCGCAGAGTGGTAATTGATCCGGCACGGGCGCGTCCGAAGCGAAAGTCTGGTCCCTCGACAATGGCCGATGGATGCCAGTTCTCAGCGCACCATTCGATGAACTGCTCAGGCGACTGCTGCAGAAACTCGGGTGTCGGCCGCAGAGGCACGACCTCGGTCGCGCCCAGCGCTTTGAGAGCACGCTCTCGCTGTGCAAATGTCGTAATCCGAGGAGGCGTCGCTTCGGGCCGCAGCACGGTCAGTGGATTCGGGTCGAAGCAGAGCACGATGATGCGCCCGCTGTCGCCGACCGCAAGGCGCGCGGCCGCAAGCAGCGCCGCGTGACCAACATGCACGGCATCGAAATTGCCGATGGTGATCGCGGCGCGAGCATGCGCATCGCGCCCGGTGGCGGGCGTTGGGGACATGGGCGAACACGTTAGCCCGGCGTTCGTGACCGGCCAACTCAAGCGTGCAGCGGCGATCAACGACGGCCCGCCACGTGTACGACCTTTGCGCACGCAAACACGCTCAAACCCCCGTTTTGCCGCGGTTTTCTTGCCCGCACCGCGGCGAGCCGATATCAATATCCTCTTATGCGCACGAAGACCATGTCGCCCGTCGAACACCAGGCGGTGGCCGACTCAAAATCCGTGATCGGGGAGTTGACCGACAGTTTCCGGAAGACGTCGGAGGCGGTGGTGCCGTGGTTTCACGCCCAGATGCCTCCGATGTACTTTCAGGACACCGACCACGCCACGCAGTTGGCGCATCTGCGGGCGATCATCGCGGCCAAGGCTTCGGGCCGGCCGCTGGAACTCACGCTGAAGGCCGATGACAACGCACAGTGGACATTCGTGCGGCCGCTCAATTATCCCGGGGTCCTGGCGGAACTGGTTCGCGAACTGCCCAAGGATCGGCCGCTGCGTGCCGCGAAGATCCACACCGCACGCGATGGGCAACTGGTGATCGACACCTTCGAGTTCGGCCAGGGGGCGCCGTTCGACCCCAACGATCCCGATCAGGCCCTCAAACTCGAGCAGACGATGGGCTACGCCGCCCTCAACCTGCCGCAGTGGTCCGCCGACAAGGTGCGGGACTATTTCCATCGCTGCTCGGCCGATTACGTGCTCACGGTCACGCCGCTGCGCATGTGCTCCCACTGGGAGTTGTACCAGCAGGTGACAGGGACCGATGGCACGGCCGTCTCACTCGAGGCCGAGAGCGACCTGACGCAGTCACGCATCGTCGTCGCGGCGGGCAACGTCACGACGCGCACGATGCTGGAGCGCGTGGCCAATCGCCTGGCGCGCTCGTCGTGCAATATCCATCGCGCCTATCTCGACACGATCAACGACGGCCGCAATGGCACGATCTCGCTGCTGGGCTTTGTCGTGCATGGTCCAGATGGCAAGGCCATCGATCCTGCGAGCGCCATGTGGCAGCACGTGCGGGCCGATCTGCTGCGGCTGAAGTGGCTCGATGATCGCACGCTCGCGCTGGCCTATCGCCACAACGACCTGAGCCTCACGCGGGCCGAAATCATCACCGCGCTGGGCGACCTCATTCACCAGGCGCTGGTGAAGGTCAACCCCTACGCCTACAACCCCGACCGCATTGCGACGCTGGCGGAACGCAACCTGCCCAAGGTGATCGCGATCGCCGACCTGTTCCTCGATCGCTTCAACCCGGACAAGCCGCTGGCGGACGCCGACTTCGAGAAACGCTGCGCCGGGCTGACCAAGGACATCGAGTCGACCGTGGATGGCGACGAGGCTCGCACCGTGCTCAAGCGCATGCTGCGCGCCGTGCAGTCGGTCTTCCGCACGAACATCTACCTCGAGACGCGCTGGGGCCTTGCGATGCGCTTCGATCCGGCACTGCTGGCCACCGAGGAGCGCAGTGAACTGCCGTACGGCGCGTTCTTCGTGCATGCCCGCGCGTTCAACGGCTTCCACGTGCGCTTCCGCGACATCGCTCGCGGCGGCGTGCGGGCGATTCGCACCGTCGGCGCGGACCAGTTCGCGCGCGAGTCCGAACGACTCTATGACGAGGCGTACAACCTCGCGTTCGCCCAGCAACTCAAGAACAAGGACATTCCCGAAGGCGGAGCCAAGGCCGCGGTCCTTCTCGCGCCCGGCGCCCAACTCGAGCGCAGCGTCAAGGGCTTCGTGGATGGCCTGCTCGATCTCATTACGCCCGATGCCAATGCGCGCAAGCGCATCGTCGACCGTTTCGGCCAGACTGAACTGCTCTATCTCGGCCCCGACGAGAACATCACACCTGCGCTGATCGAATGGATCGTCGATCGCGCCAAGCGCCGCGGCTACAGCGTGCCCACCGCGCTTATGAGCAGCAAGCCCGGCGCCGGCATCAATCACAAGCAGTACGGCGTCACGTCCGAAGGCGTCACCGTGTTCCTCGAGGTCGCGCTCAAGGCCGTCGGCATCGACCCGCGCAAGCAAAAGTTCACCGTCAAAATGACCGGCGGGCCCGATGGCGACGTCGGCGGCAACATGATCAAGATCATGCACCGCGAGTTCGGCGACAACGCCCGAATCGTCGCCATCGCTGACGGCTCGGGCGTCGGCGAGGACCCGGATGGCCTCGACCACCAGGAACTGCTGCGGCTGTTCAAGAGCGAACTGCCCATCTCGTTCTTCGAGCGCAACCGGCTCGGGCGTCGCGGCCGCATCGTCGGCCTGCAGGACGCCAACGGCGTGAATCTGCGCAACACGCTGCACAATCGCATTGTGGCCGACGCCTTCGTCCCCTGTGGCGGCCGGCCCAACACGATTCATTCGCAGAACTGGCGCGAGTACCTGCAGGCCGACGGCACGCCATCGTCCAAAGTGATCGTCGAAGGCGCCAACCTCTTCCTCACGCCCGATGCCCGCGCCCAGTTGTCCGATTGCGGCGTGTTGATCTTCAAGGACTCCAGCGCCAACAAGTGCGGTGTCATCACCTCCAGCTACGAGATCGGCGCCTGCATGATGCTCAGCGAGTCGGAGTTCCTTGGCATCAAGGAGCGATTCGTACCGCAGGTTCTGGAGAAGCTGCGCGGCTTCGCCCGCAGCGAGGCGGAACTGCTGACGCGTGTGCACGCGCACCGGCCGCAAATTCCCCTGCCGGAAATCAGCGTGCGCCTCAGCCGCGCCATGATCCGCATATCCGATGCTTTGGAGGCCGAACTCGACCGCCTCGAGCAGCGCGAGCCCGACTTGCTGCATCAACTGGTGATGGATCACCTGCCGAAGGTCCTGACTGACACAGCCGGCGAGCGCCTGTGGAACCGCACGCCGCGGCCCTATCTCAAGTGGATCATGGCCAAGTCGCTGGCTGGCCGCATCGTGTATCGCGAAGGCTTCGAGTATCTCGAATCGATGCCGATGGCGGCGATCGCCGATCTCGCTCTGCACTATCTGAAGATGGATGTGGAGCGACGGCGGCTGATTCAGCAGGTGCAGAATTCCAACCTGCCGGACCGCGACCGGCTGACCGAAGTGCTCAGCGAGGCGGGCATCCTCCAGACACTGGAATAGCCCGTCGTTGCGCCATCGCCAATAAGGCGCTGAAGCTTCATGCGTTATCCTGATGACGCCGGCGCGGCTGTCGCCGTCATGTCGCCGTTCAGGAGTTCCCGATGCGCGCGCTGAATTGCCCGATCGTGGCGCTTGGTCTTGCTTGCATTCATGCATCGCTGTATGCCCAGGATGCTCCGCCAATCGTCGACGCACAACCGCTTGATGTTGATGCATCGATCTCGGCGGTGACGCTCTATCCTGGCCGCGCCGCCGTCACCCGGCACACGTCGGTCAGCCTCCACAGCGGCGCCTTTGACCTGCGCTTCAACAATCTTCCCGAGACGATTCAGAGCGATACGCTGCAGGCGCGAACCGATTCCGGCCTGCGCGTGCTGAGCGTGGAGTACGAGCAGCGGGCCGTGGCCGACGTCGCAACCTCGCCCGCCGTCGTCGAACTCGACAGCCGCATCAAGTCGCTGATGCAGTCGCTGCGCGCGATGACCGATGAACGCGAACTGATCAAGTCGCAGGACGAGTTCCTCGCGGCACTGACCATCCGCACGACATCCGACGCCGCGGCCGCAGGCGGCACCGCGAAGCTCGATCTCGACGCCGTCAAGAACCAGATGGAGTTCATCACGGCCGAGCGCAAGCGCCTGCAGGTCGAGCGGGCAGCGCTGGATACAGAGCAGCCGAAGATCGAGGCCGAACTTGCCGCGGCCAAGGCCAATCGCGATGCCGCAGTGGGCCGTGGCAGCGTGGCGCGAACGGCTGTGGTCAGCGTCGTCGCGCCCGACACGTTCAATGGCGAAGTCGCCCTGACGTATCTCGTCGCCAACGCCACGTGGGAGCCTGCCTACAACATTCGCGCCGCGGGTGATCTCTCGTCCGTGCAAATCGAGTATGACGCCATGCTCACGCAGCGCACGGGCGAGGATTGGGACGATGTGCGCTTGACGCTCTCCACGGCCACGCCAACCATCGCCGCCAATCCGCCGACGATCTCGCCATTCTTCGTGGACATCTGGCGGCCGGAGGAACTCGCACGTGGCCGGGGCGGGGAGTCTCGTGCTGCCCCTGCAGATGTGGAAGCGGGTTTTCGACGTGCCGAGATCGATCGCGATGCGGCTGCAAGTCTTGAGCGCCTGGCCGAGGACGCCCAGGTCGCGGGCAACGGGCCTGCCGTCACATTCGAACTGCCGCGCGCCGTCACGGTCAAGACCAACGTCGATCGACAGCAACGCACGCGCATCGCGGCCATCGACTCCAGCGCCACCTTCGTACACGTCGCCACCCCCCTGCTTACCGAAGCCGTCTACCTGCGTGGCGACCTCGTCAACAGCAGCGCGTATCAACTGCTGACCGGCAGGGCCTCAATCTTCGTCGGCCAGGATTACATCGGGCCGACGTCGCTCGGCTCCGTTGCGCCGGGCGGCCAGATGCAACTGCACTTCGGCATCGACAACAGCGTCAAGGCGCGCCGCACGCTCATCAGCAAGACCACTGAGAACACAGGTCTGCTGTCGGGCGGCCGGCGAACCAGCTACGACTATCGTATCACCATCGACAACGGGTCGGGGCGCGACATTACCCTGGAGATGTGGGATCGCATTCCCGTTTCGCGGCACGAGGACATCCAGATCCAGCTCATCGAGCCGAATGTCAGACTGGCCGACGACCAGCACTACATCACCGAGCAGCGTCCACAAGGCCTGTTGAAATGGTGGCTGACGGTGCCGGCGACGGCCCGCGACCGCAACCCGATGCTGGTGACGTACGGCGTGCGCATCGACCGCGCCAAGGATGTGCAGACCACGCCCCTGCCTGAGTAGCGTAATGCGATGCACTCAATCGAGCATACCGCGGCCGCCCGAGAGGCTGTAACGGCCTGATCCGAAGAACACGAGCGCGAGCGCGCCGAGCAGATAGAACGCCTGCAGTTCGATCGCCCAGGCCCCTTGCGGTCCGAGTTTGAGAATCTCATCGGAGTGGACGAGCGCGATCGCCGCGAGCATGTTCACGACCAGCAGCACCGACGCGGGCCGCGTGAACAGCCCGAGGATGATCAGTATCGGCGCGAGGACCTCGCCGAGGTAGGCGCCATAGGCGATAGCGCCCGGCAGCCCTTTGGCGGCGAGCATGTCAGAGATACCGCCAACACCTCCGCGAATCTTGCCGATGCCGTGCAGCAGCATCATGCCACCGACGGCGAGTCGCAGGATCAGTTTGCCCATGTCATCCGATGCCGCTGCAGTGGTCGTGGGTTTTTCCATGGCATACCTCATCGGCCAACATGATCAATGATGGCAAAAAATGCGCTTGTGCCGCCGATCAGCATCCCGCGCCGCCGCCGCCGTTGATGGTGGAAATCTGCCTGAATTACCGCGGATTTCGAGCCGGCGGCTTAGATCCACCACGCTTTGCCGGGCTGCTGTTCGATGATCACATCGCTCAGGTAGGCAACGGCCTTCTCGAATCCCTCGTTGATGCTCATCAACGAGTCTTCGTGCTCGATGCTCAGCACGCCGTCGTAGCGGTAGCGCTTGAGCATTGACACGAACGGCTTCCAGAACTCGTCGCCATGACCGTAGCCGCAGGTGCGGAAGACCCACGACCGGTGCCTGATGTCGTCGTATCGCCGGGCATCGAGATAGCCATTGCGCGGGCCTTCGTGGCGGTCGAGTTCGGTGTCCTTCGCATGGCAGTAGAAGAGCAAGCCCGCTTCACCGAGCTCGCGGGCAGCCAGCACCGGATCGATTCCCTGCCAGAAGAAATGCGATGGGTCGAGATTCGCACCCAACGGCGTGGATGATTGCTTGATGCCCGCCGCTTTCGTCGCCCGTTCGCTGAGTCGAATGATTGTGTCGGGGTTGTACACCGCAAAGCCGGGGTGGGCTTCCCATGCCACTTTCACACCGCGGTCGCGCGCAAACTTCGCCAACTTCGCCCAGTAGGGCACAAGCACGTCGTCCCACTGATACTTGAGGATGCCCTGGAAGTCATTGGGCCAGGCGCTCGTGACCCAGTTGGGGGTCGTGTCCCGCCGTGAGCCGCCCGGGCAGCCGGCGAAGGTGATCACGACATCCGTGCCGAGTTTCGGCGCGAGACGAACGGCTGTGACGAAGGCGTCGTGAAACTCGCGCGCGATCTTCCGGTCCGGATGCACGGGGTTGCCGTGCACCGCCAGGCCGGAAAGGGCGAGTTCGCGGTCGGCCAGCAAAGACTTGATGTCGTTCTGCAGTTTGGCGGAACCGAGGACCTTGTTGGGCTCGAAGAATGGCTTGCCCGGGTAGCCGCCCACGGGCAGTTCGATGGCATCGAGGCCGACCTCGGCACAGTATTCGACGACCTTGTCGAGTTTCATGCCTGAAAAGAGGGCCGACATCACGCCGAGTTTCATCTGGACGGATCTCCGCTTTGGGAACGGCTGCTGTCGCCGGGGCGTCCAGTGTAGGTGAACCGAAGAAGCAGGTGCATGCGGCGCACCGACGTGTGGCGGCTGGGCGGTGGCGACCCATAACCCTTGGCGGGCCCTTGGGTTGAATCAGAGTCGGCCACTTGTTCCTGAGGCTGGATTCGCGACAATGCCGACGATGCGCATTCTGGTTGTCATTTCCATCTCGATCGCCGTTGTCAGCCTGCTGTTCGGCAGCGCCGCTTTGGCCTTGCAGGATCCGGCTCCGCCCTCCACCGCGCCAGCCTCAGCACCTGCGAGCCGGCCAGGCAGCGGCTCGCCGCCGGCCGGAGCGATCACCGGCAAGCCGCAGCGCGTCGTCCTTCGCGTGAATCGCAACACCGACGTCAAGGGCTACCTCGAACTCGAGGACGATGAAGTCGTCGTCATCCGTGACCTGCACGGCAACCGACAGAGTTTCGCCAAGGCGCGGGTGCAGATCGTGCGGCTGACCGAGCCCCAGCCCGAGCAGACCGGCATCGTTCGGATGATCGACGGCCAGATCCGCCGCGGCATCATCATCGACGATGGCTTTAATGAAGTCATCGTCGAGATCGAGGGCATCCGGGCCAATCTCAAGCGCGAAACAGTTGACTACGTTGAACTCGCGCCGACCGTCGAGGAGCTGTACGCCGAATACAAGAAGTCGCTCGATCCCACGAATCACGATGCCCACCTGACGCTTTGCCGCTGGCTCTTCGAGAAGCGGCGCTACGAGCTGGCCAAGGATGAGACGCTCGCGCTTCTTGAGAAAGTTGAGATGCCCGAGGCGCGCAGCCTGCTGAACCTCATCAACGCGCAACTGGCGTTGAAGGTGAAGCCTGCGCCCGCACCGGAAGCCGAGGGCGCCGGCGACGGGGAGGCCGCAGAAACGCCGCGGCCGGAGACTGATTCAGGCCCTGTACGGCTGGCTGATGTGCTGCCGGATCAGATCATCTCGACCGAGGATGTGAACCTCATCCGCGTGTACGAGATTGACTTCGATCATGCGCCGCGCGTCACGATCACGCCCGATGCGGTGCGCACGCTCATCGAGAAGTATGGCACAAACTCGCTGATCCCGGCCAACCAGACCGGCCGCAACGCCCTTTTCCGCACTGCGGCCGATGATCCGCTGCAGATCGTCCGGTTGATGTTCGAACTGCGGGCCCGCGATCTCTATGGCCAGGTGCAGGTCAACAGCGAACCGTACGCGCTCAATCTCTTCCGCCGGCGTGTGCACGACACGTGGCTGATCAACACCTGCGCCACCAACGCCTGTCACGGCGGATTGACGGCAGGGAGCTTCTTTCTGCATCGGCGCGATTACAAGGACGAGCGCGTCCGCTTCACGAACATGCTGATCCTGGAGAGGCTGAAACTCGATCCGGACTGGCCGCTCATCAACTTCGAGCGGCCAGAGGATTCGCTGATCATCCAATACGCCCTGCCGCGCGACTTGGCCCGCAAGCCGCACCCGCGCGTGGATGGATGGAAGGCGGCCTTCAGTCCGGCGAACACGCGGCTCAAGGAGGAGGCGATCGAGTGGATCAACAGCATGATGCAGCCGCGGCCGGAGTATCCGGTCGAGTTTGAGCCGCCGGTGCTGGACGCTGCCCGCCGTGAGGCTGGCGCCAACAGCAAGGAGCCGACCAGTCGGGTGCCCCGATAGCGATGGCGATTTGCCTGCAGCCATCGGCTCAAATTGGCGTATCGAGCACCAGTCGCACTGCTTTTTGCTACACTGACTGCTTCCGGCAGAAACCGGCAGGGCGCGTTTCACACCACCCCCCGCGCTCGCGTCGGGCGTCCGGGATTTTGAGGCCTTTCGCATGCACACGTTCCGCGTTTCCACAAGCATGGTCGTCATCACCCTCAGCGGCATGCTGATTCTCAGCGCCGGTGGCTGTGAGGATTCCGCCGCCAAGCAGCGCGATCAGGTGCAGGCCCAACTGGCGCAGATTCGCACCGACCTTCAGAAGACGCTCGCGACCGGCGGAGAGTCGTACGAGGCTGATCTCAACAAGATCGTCAGCCAACTGTCCAGCCTTTCGGGCGGCGAGCCTGGCCAGCAGACCGCGAAGTCGATGCTCGCAGCCAACACGCTGCGCGAGGTCGCCACGGTGAAGATGGCCGCCGCGTCCGACATCGAGGCGCAGCATCGGGCCGCGCTCGGCGCGGTCAACGCGCGGATCGATGCGGCGATGCGGATCCAGTCGCTCGCCCAAGGCCTCGAATCCATCGACGCGGCCAAGCGCCGCGGAGAACTTCAGGCCGACCTGCAGCAGGCGATGGATGGCGTCACCGCCGCACAGGCGAAGATGACCGAACTCGAATCGCCCATCAACGAGCGGACCTCGCAGAATACCGCCCAGAAGGCGGAGATGGAGCAACTTCGCGTGCAGGTGGGCGACCTGCTGAAGCAGGCCCAGACGATGGGATATTCAGCCGGATTCGAAACCTACAAGCAGGCCACGCAGGTCGGGCGACAGGCTGACAGGATCGAGTACGAGGTCTCGAACCGCGAGATCGATCTCGAACACGAACTGAACCCGCAGCACAAGGCGGCCCAATCTCAGAAGGCCCAACTCGAATCGCTAGCCCAGGCGATCGAATCGGCCCAGGCCGAACTCGATGCCTTCGCAGCGGCTGCGTCAGGCGACGCCCAGGCTTCCCACGCCAAGGTCGCTGAATTCAGCAAAAAGATCTCCGACGACATGTCCTCCATCAAGGCGACGGCTGACGGCGACCTCAAGACGGCATACGACGATGGACGGGCAGCCCTCGAGAAGGCCGCTGCGAGCGCGCTGGCCGCCTCCACCGGCGGGTCGGATGCATCGGCCGGCCGGACACTCGCCTGCGCCGTCAGCGAATCGATGGTCCGCTTGCACCTCTTGGCGGCTCACGGGCTTTCCGATCGCGTCGCTTCCCTGCAGCGCATCAAGGCCTCCAACGGCGCGATCGCGTTCAATGGCGCCGATGCGCAGATCAAGGAACTCTCCGACGCGCGCCAGCAGCATCTGAGCGCGGCCACCACCTCGCTCGATGAGGCCAAGCAGGCCGCCGACTCGATTGCCGGCGACAGCAGCGAAATCCAGGCGCTGCGCACCAATCTGCAGGCGCTGTCCGCGGCTGTCTCGGGCAAACCCGCCGCACCGTCGGCCCCGGCCACAGGCGATGCCAGCGGTGCATCGGGCAACACCGCCGCCGCCCCTGCTGCTCCCTCCGCGCCGGCGACCGCAGGCGCGGAATCGCCGGATGCTCTCGTTGCCTCGCTGAACTCGATCAAATCGCTCTCCAATGCCGGCAAGATATTCGATCTGACGCTGCCTCCCACCGATCCGGTGATGCAGGGAGTGATGACCAAGTTTCGCGCGCTGTTTGACGGCGTCGCGTCGCTCGACTCCGCCCTTCAGGCAAAGTTCAATAAGAGCGTGACAGACATGAAGGGTTCGAACATGGGCGAGATGTCGATGATCGCCAATGCCACCCTGAAGGATGCCACCGAGACTGCGGGGAGCGTGGACGTAACCGATTCCAAGGGCAAGACCACCACGATGCCCATCACCAAGGTCGGCGAGCGCTGGTACATCGGCTCGCCTGAGGATGACAACGCCGCGATGTCGATCTTCGGCATGGGCAATCAGCGCGGCGAGGCTGCCACGCCCGACGCGCAGCAGATGGGGAAGCAGATGGTCATCATGATGTCAGGCATGTTTGCCACCATGGGCCAGGCCATGAGCGAACTGGCGACATCGGTGCAGGCCGGCGAGTTCGCCACCTTCGAGGACTTCCAGAAGCAAGCCGACGAGCGCATGAACAAGATCATGCAGCAGGCAATGGGCGGCGTGGCCGGTCGCCCCCCGACATCCGGCGGCGCCGAGCCGAACAAGTAGTCTCAGCCAGATCAATTGATGCGTGCGCGGCAGGTATGCTGATGCGATGCCATCCTCACCTGCGGCGCCAAGGTTGCCCGAGCGCCCTGCACTTGCAGAGCATCGCTCGGCAGTTGGATGCCTCGCCCGTGCGCGCGGCGGATTCCTGATTCTCAGCGCCCTGGCTGTGGGAATCCTCGGCTGGCTGGTACTGCATCTGCTGGCCGGCAGCCTGCACAAGGATCAGGATCTCGCGGACCAGGTCAGTGCGTTCGGGCGCTGGATGATCGATCATCGCGCGATGCTGCCAATGGCGGTTCTGCCGGCGTTGGCGGCCGGCGCGTGGTCGCTGTTGAGACCGGTTCGGGCGACAGGCGACGGCAAGTCGCGGCCAATGACGCCATGGATCGTGACTGGCATCGCAACCGTCTGGTTGCTGGCAATCTTTGCCGCGATCCTCATCACGTTTGTCCTCTTCCTCGCGCCGCTGTATCAGTATCGTGACCTTGGTTGATCTGACTGGAGATGCGCACGATGGTCCCCCGCCCGACTCGCCACATCTCGTCCCCTTTGGTAACCCTCGCCCTGCTGGCACTGGGTGCGAGCAGCGTCCTGATCGCCTGCAGCGAGGAAGAGGAGCCGGCCATTGACGCGGTGCCCCAGCAACCGGCTGTCGATGCCCGCTATGCCACGCCCGAAACCCTTCTGTCGCAGTTCAACGACATGCTCAAGCGAGAGCCGATCGACCTTGCGGGCATGTACTCGCTGATCTATTGCGAGAATCCGCGGCAGGAAGAGCTGCTCGAAGTGTGCAGGATGGCGGCTCCCCTGCATCCTCTGGAGGCGGCCATGCAACAGCGCTTCAAGCAGTCGATGGACACCGCCTTTCCCAAAGCATTCGCCTTCGGCCCGGGGCAGCCGGCCACGGTTGCCAACAGCGCTGGCGAGCGCGCCAGCGCTGCGTACAGGGAGATTGCAGGAGCGTCGCGAGCCCTCGAATTGGTGAAGGTCGGGCAGCGCTGGTGGATCTCCGGCCTGACGCTCGAGCGGCACCCGACGCTCAAGGGGGTGAACGCTGATGACGTCATCGCCCTGCGCGTCACATCGCGCGAAATGGCCAGACTCGCGCCGGATTTCGCGACTCGCATTGGAGGCGGTGAATTCAAGTCCGTGCTCGACGCACGAGCCGCCATTCAGAAGGCGCTGATCGAGAAACTCGCCGCCGACCCCGGCGCCGTCATGCAACTGATCGAGCTGGGGGCCCGCAACTCCAAGTATGCGCGGCTGGCTGACGCCGCCTCCGCCGCCGGCTACGATCGTTCGATGAAACGGCAATGAATCGTGTCCCCGACAGATTCCGAGGTATGCTGCCGGCGTGTCTGCTCGCCTTGGTGTGTGGCGTGGCCGGGATGTTGTCCGGCTGC
>Ga0111538_10000470_pt1 | contig 53166 bp, 41 predicted proteins | sample SoiMethybrSBSTD1_FD_79669 | JGI IMG/M metagenome (GOLD analysis project Ga0111538, IMG submission 79669) | Bulk soil microbial communities from a Populus tree surrounding site in Tennessee, USA - Soil MetaG P. TD hybrid SBSTD1 (version 2)... | ecosystem: Environmental > Terrestrial > Soil >... | reverse complement strand
TGTGGCACGAGATGCCGGCCTTCTATCGCCGGCCGGCCGGGCGCTGCGATGTGTGCGATTACGACCTGCGCGGCAACGCGTCGGCTGTGTGCCCGCAATGCGGCGAAACGGTGGCATGAACCGGCCGACGCTCCGCACGGTCTCTGGGAACGGCGAACAGCGTTGCCGGCGGTTGAACATTCCGCCGGATCGTGCCATACTGTGCTGTTCGACGCGCACGTGAGCGCGCATTTGCTTTTCGCCGCCATCGCTTCCCTCGGCTGCTGTGAGGCCCCGCCTCCGCTGACGCGGCGGCGACGGCGCATCATTCCCCCGCAGCACAGAGGTTGATGACGATGTCCTTCGAAGCCGCCGTTCACGCCAAGGCCATTCAACTCGATCACCTCTCGCTCGACATGTGCGCCACCGCGGGCAGCGGGCATCCGACCACGGCGATGAGCCTTGGCCACATCGTCACCGTGCTCATGTATCACACGATGCGCTGGGCCCCGGATCAGCCGGACTACCCCACGAGCGATCGCCTGGTGCTCAGCGAGGGCCACGCCGTGCCGATCATCTACGCCGCGTACGCCGATCTGGGCGGTGCGGTCGATGTCAAGGACCGGCGGCGGGCCTTGACCAAGGATGATCTTTCCACTTTGCGGGCCAACGACAGCGTGCTCGATGGCCATCCCAATCCGATGGAAGGCTTTCCCTTCTTCGATGCCGCCACCGGCTCGCTGGGCCAGGGGCTGAGCGTCGCGGCCGGTCTGGGACTGGCGGCACGACACGATGGACTCGACAAGCGCATCTACTGCATCATCGGCGATGGCGAATCGCGCGAAGGCCAGATCTGGGAAGCGGTCGATCTCATCGTGGATGAGAAACTCACCAACGTCCTGCCGATCTTCAACTGCAACGGCTACGGCCAGGCCGACAAGGTCAGCCTGCAGCAGTCGCACGAACGCCTGAAGCACAAACTGCAGGCGGCGGGCTTCGAGGTGATGGTGATCGACGGCCACGAGCCCGAGGAGATCAAGGGCGCCTTCGACAAGTTCATCGCCAATGCGGGGTCCAAGAGCGACAAGCCGATGGCCCTCGTGGCCCGCACGGTCAAGGGCTGGGGCGCGCCGGCGGTGCAGGGCGGCGGCTGGCACGGCAAGCCCGCCACCGGCGAGAAACTCGCGCAGGCCCACGATCAACTCAAGGAAACCGGCGTCACGCTCACCAGCGCCCTGTCGCGCGATGCATTGAGCATCTATCCGCCCGCCGAGGCCAAGGTCGATGAGCCCGAGATCGCCGAGCCCATGAGCATGAGCGAGGCGATGAACGCCTACGACATGGGCCTGATCCTCAAGTCCGGCAAGTTCGCCACGCGCAAGGCCTACGGCCTGGCCCTGCGCGCCCTCGGCCACGCCAATCCCAATGTGTGGTGCCTCGATGCGGATGTGAGCAATTCCACCTTCGCCGAGTGGTTCAACAACGACAAGGACCTGGCTGATCGCTTCGTCGAGTGCAAGATCGCCGAGCAGAACATGTTCTCGACCGCCGTCGGCCTGTCGGCCGCGGGCAAGATTCCCTTCTGCAGCACCTTCAGCAAGTTCGTGACGCGGGCCTACGACCAGATCGAGATGGCGATGAACTCCGGGGCGAACGTCAAGATCGTCGGCAGCCACTCGGGCATTTCGCTCGCAGCCGACGGCCCCAGCCAGATGAGCCTGCCCGATGTCGCGTGGTTCCGCTCGCTGGCCACGACCAAGGATCATCACGGCGGCCCCGGCGCGTACGTGCTGCAGCCATCCGACGCCTATTCGGCCTATGCGCTCACGCTGGCCATGGCCGATCACAAGGGCCTGTGCTACATGCGCACGTTCCGGCCGGATGTCGAGTTCATCTACGATGAGAACACGACGTTCGATCTCGGCCGCTTCGAGGTGCTGACCGAGGGCCGCGACCTCTTGATCGTCACGGCCGGCTACATGGTGCACGAGTGCAACAAGGCCCTCGACCTGCTCGACAAGCAGGGCATCGATGCGACGCTGGTGGACCTGTATTCGATTCCCTTCGACGCCGAGAAACTGCTCGACCTGGCCAACGCCAACGGTGGATTCATCCTCACCGTCGAGGACAATTACGGCGGCGGCCTGGGCAGCGCGGTGGCCGATGCGTGCACCGATTCAGGCGATGCCTTCACGCTGCAGCAGATGTTCGTCAAGCGCATTCCCAAGAGCGCGCGGACCGAGGATGAGATCCTCCGCCAGTGCGGCCTGCACCACTCGATGATCGCGCGCAAGGCGGCGAGCATGGTGGGCGTCGCGACGGCGTAGGCGTCGTCGTGGTCACGATCTGCTCGAAGTGTTGACGCGCTGGGGACCGTGCCCATCCCGCTGAACCACCCGTTGGCAGGCAGCACATCTGTTCGCGCGCCTTCCTGACGCCGCTTTCGCGCGCCTAGGGTTAGTTCCCTAATCGCCCGAGCGATGCCGGCTGGCTCGGTCGGATTGCTATGCTGCGGATTCCTGATCGCAGACTGGCCGCGGCAACGCGGGAAATGACCTTCCGGCTGACGGCTGGCGCCGGAACACGCTCTTGAATGCCTTTGACCACGCCCGTGGCCGCAGGCCCGCGGGTGCACGACGTTCACAGCCATGCCCAGCGATCCTCCCAGCCGCATTGCGAACCTGCCCGACGCAAGCCGGCCGGCTTCCAGCGTGCATCATCACGCTGCCCGACCGCTGCCGGCGTCGCTGATTCATCCCGCCACCGTGATGCGCCTGCAGTGGTTCGGCCAGGCGCTGGCGCTCTTGTCGTTCGCGCTGGGACTGACGGTCTTCATCGGCTGGGTGTTCGATTCGCATGCGCTGCGCGCGATCCTCGCCAACGAAGTCGAGATGAAGACCAACACGGCGATCGCGCTGATGTGTCTGGGCCTTGGCGTGTGGCTGTTGACGCATCGCGATACGCGATGGACGTCGCTGGTCGGCGTGTTCCTGGCGTCGGTCGCGGGCGTCATTGGCGTGGCCACGCTGGCGCAGTATGCCTTCGGCTGGAACCTCGGCATCGACACGCTGCTGTTCACCGAGCCGATGGAGCCGGGGTCGAAGATCACCCCCAATCGCATGGGGCTGCCCGCGGGCGTCACCATCACGCTGCTGAGCGCAACGCTGCTGCTGCTGGATCGGCGCCTCGATCGCATCTGGCCGTCGCAGTGGCTGGCGCTAGGCGCCGCGATCGTGCCCATCGTGCCGATTCTCGGATACGTCTACGGCGAACAGGTGCTCTCCGGCGTCTCGCAGTACACCGGCATCTCGTTCCCGCAGGCGGTGGCCCTGCTGCTGGTGGCGGTCGCGACGGTGCTGATTCGTCCGGATGTCGGCTTTATGCGCATCGTCGCAGCCGACGACGCCGGCGGCACGCTGCTGCGAAAGATGCTGCCGCCGATGGTCGCGCTGACGCTGGTGTTCGGCTGGATGAAGGTGTACGGCGTGCGGCACCGCTACTTCGAGGTGGAGTTCGGCGAGGCGGTGCTGACGGTGATGCTGCTGGCGCTGTTTCTGGTGCTGCTGTGGTCCACGGCGCGAGCCGTGGGCGACCTGGAGGCGGCGCGGCGCGTGGCCGAGCGCGATCGCGAGCACCTGCTGGTGGCCGAGCGCGAGGCCCGGGCCGAATCGGAGCGGGCCGGACGCGTGAAGGACGACTTCCTCGCGACGCTTTCGCACGAACTGCGCACCCCCATGACGGCGATCCTGGGCTGGTCGCAGATCATGCGCCGCAAGGGCGGCACGGCCGACGGCGACCAGGCCGCTGAGATCATCGAGCGCAACGCCCGCGTGCAGGCCCAGATCATCGATGACCTCCTGGACATGAGCCGCATCGTCTCCGGCAAGCTGCGCCTCGATGTGCAGTCGGTCCGCATGCTGGACGTGGTCGAGGCGGCGCTCGCCACGGCCCGCCCCGCGGCAGACAATCGCGAGATCCGCCTGCACCCGACCCTCGAGCACAACGTCGGCGCGGTGCGCGGCGACCCCGCACGCCTGCAGCAGGTGGTGTGGAACCTGCTGTCCAACGCCATCAAGTTCACGCCGCGCTGCGGGCGCGTCGGCATCACGCTCGAGCGGCTCGACTGGCAGGTGGAACTGGCGGTGAGCGATACGGGTCAGGGCATCGATCCGCACTTTCTGCCGCATGTGTTCGAGCGCTTCAGCCAGGGCGATGCATCGGCGGCGCGGCGGCATGGCGGACTGGGCATCGGCCTGGCGGTCGCCAAGCAACTGGTCGAGCTGCATGGCGGGACGATCACTGCCGAGAGCCAGGGTCTGGGCCGCGGCGCGACCTTCCGCATCAGGCTGCCGCTCGTGATCGTGCATGCTTCCGATGATCATTCGCCGCGCGCTCATCCGCGTGCCCTTGCCCATCGCCCGAACGCCGCCACGGCTGATCTGTCGGGCGTGCGCGTTTTGCTGGTGGATGATGAGCCCGATGCACGGACGCTGGTGCGGCGACTGCTGGAGGAATGCCACGCAGACGTGACCGACGCCGACTCGGCCCACCAGGCGCTGGCGCACTTTCAGGAGCAGCCGTTCGATGTCGTGGTCAGCGACATCGGCATGCCGGGAATGGATGGACACGAACTGATCCAGCGGATTCGCGCGATGGAGCGATCCAGCGGTCACATGACGCCGGCAATGGCCCTGACAGCCTTTGCCCGCCCGGAGGACCGCACGCGCGCCATCAGTTCCGGCTACCAGGTGCACGCCGCCAAGCCCATCGAGCCGACGGAGTTGATTGCCGGCATCGCCACCCTCGTTCAGACACAGCGGCAGACAGGAGTTATCGAGAAAACGGCATAGCAGTCAACCGGGAGACGCTACCGTACGGAGGATTCAATGGAGATGTCCGACAACCGCATCCGAGTCCTGTGCGCCGAAGACAATCGTGATCTCGCGGCGATGCTTCAGGCGTTCATCGACAGCGAAGATGACATGTGCTGCGTGGGGCTGGCTGAATCAGGCGACGGGCTGGCTGAGATGGTCGCCAGTTCGCGGGCCGACATCGTGGTGATGGATTTGAGCATGCCCGGTCGCAGCCCGATCCAGACGCTGCGCGACATCGGCGAGCGCTCGGCGACAAGCAAGGTGCTGATTCACAGCGGCTACGACGATCAGACTTCGATCGATCAGGCGGTGGCGGCGGGTGCGTGGGGATTCGTGAGCAAGCACGGCGACCCGCAGCGGCTGCTCGACGCCATCAGGCGCGTCAGCGCCGGCGAGATGGTGATCGCGACGGGTGCGGCGCCGTTTGCTCGCTGAATTGGCACAGCGGCTCAGTTGAATTGTCGGCGTGGCCAACGTGAGATTCCAGATACCAGTCTCGCGATGCCGCCGTGGTCATTCGAGTGTGCTCGCCTGCTCGATCCTCAGGACCGTTGTGTTCTCGGCCAGCACGCGTCGCAGGCCATCGTCGGCGTTCAGATACGCCAGGCGCAATCGTTCCGCGGGTGAGCCGAGCCACTTAGCGCGGCCGGCGGTGCGATCGACGCGCCCGAGCGCAGCCCGCACATCCTCGATCTGCAGCGATGAGCGCTCCTCGCCCGCTGCATGCAGCCGCGCCAGCCAGCCGACGCACGCTGCGTTGAGCAGCAGCGCCTGAAGACCATCCACCATGCTCCAGCCGTAGTAGCCTGCCCCCCACGCGCGGCCGCCCAGCACCGTCGCGCGCAGCCAGCGCGTCATGAGATCCTCGATGGCTGCGGCATGCGGGTCATCCCGCGCGGGCGCGACGTCACTGACCTGCGCGAGATTCGCGCTCTTCCAGCCCTGGCCGATCACCGGCGCCGGCCCTTTGCCCGACTTGAATCGCCGGTTGCGAGAGAGTTGACCCAAGGTGATGCGCACGCGTCCCTGCTGGGCGATCGTCGAGAGTTTGGGATCCTCGGTGCGAGCGAACACCGCCTGGCGCAGCAACTTGGACTGCCTGCCTGTGGCGGGGCCGATTGGATGATGCTCGAGTTCATCGGGCAGGGCGCCAAACAGGACATCCAGCAGATCCTCGAAGCGATCATCGCGCACTTTCTCGAAGTTCGCCCTCGCCAGCGATTGCGCCACCCATGCCAGGCCGTCGAGGCGAACAGGCAAGTCCACGGCGTCGCCCTGCAGCCACTCGTCGACGTGCTCGATCAGCGATCGCTCCTCGGCCTTTCTGGCCCACAGGCGCTGCGCGAGAATGGGTGGCGGCGCAAGCGTCAATTTCAATTCCTCGAGCTCGCCCGCCATGCGGCTCAGTTCGCGCCCGTGCGTGCGCAACTCCGCGCCCTTGTTCTCCAGCACGCTCTGGCACGCGAAGTTCAGGCCCTGCACAAGCCCGCCCGCGCCCGGAGTGATGTGAAACGGAAACAATTGGCAGGCAATGGGCTTGGCGGCGAAGCCGAACTCCTTGTGAATGCGGCAGAGCCCATCCTCCATCAGGAACACGCACGCGCCGTCCTCGCGCTGCCGCAGGTACTGCACGCCGCGGAACTCGATCGTGACTGGCCCGCCCATTTTCATTTCCCAGTTCTGCTCCCTGAGTTTGCGAAGGTCGGTCTCGCGCAACTGCACGGTGAAATCGCGGCAGCAGTTGCCGCAGCCGTGGCAGGAATAGCGCTGCTCGTGCAGCGAAAGCGTGAGAATCGGCAGCGAGATCGCGGGCACTTGGAAAGTGTAGGAAACGGCGGCCGAAACGCGAGAGCAATCACCAGCGTCATTGGCGCCGCATCGTGATCATGGCGATCTCCGCGGGCACATTCACGCGCAGCGGGAACCATGCGCCCACGCCGGTGGTCACGAACAGGCGGCTGTCGCCTTCGGTGTACAGGCCCGCCCTCAGGCGATTACCCGCCGCCAGGCCGATGTGCGGCCGGTTCTTCATCGCGATCTGCCCGCCATGCGTGTGGCCGGCCAGTGTGAGAGGAATATTCCGCTCGGCGGCCCGATGGAAACTCTTGGGATTGTGCGAAAGCAGCAGATCGCATGCAGCCGGAGGCGGGCAGGTGACGTCCACGTTCTTCGCGCATGCGCGAATCGTCTTGGCCCAGTGCACGCCGGCGATGTTCAGCACCTGGCCGTTGTGATTGATCGTCAGGCAGTCGTTGCGCAGCACGCTCACGCCCGCCTCTTCGCCCAGGCGCGCGACGGTTTCTCCGCAATGCAGCTCATCATGATTGCCCAGCACCAGGGCCGTGCCCATGGGCGGAGCGACGTCGGCCATGGCCTTGAGGAGCGGGCCGGCTTCAAAATGATGCAGGTCCACCACGTCACCGGTGCAGGCGATCATGTCGGGCTCGAGCATGCCGATCTGCTCGATGATCGCCAGCGCGCGATCGAGGGGCAGCAGATCGCCAAGGTGAAAGTCGCTGACGTGCGCAATACGCATGCCATCGAACGCGCTGGGCCAGCGCGGGCTGGAGATCTCGATCTCGCGCGGCACGATGTCCTGGGACATGTGCCGGCGGCGAATGCGGCCGCGCATCAGGCGGTCGGGCCCGACGGTGAAGAGGAAGTGGCGAATCCTTGCGCGCTTGAACTTGCCGCTGGTCTTGCCGCGCTTGGTCTGGCCGGCATTCCCGCGCCCGCCGGCACGCGCGCCGGTTGCGTGCTTGCCCTTTCCGGACGCGTGATGATCGGACCGTGGTGTCATGCAGTGCGATCCTTCTCTCCGTCGGCCGGCGCGATCACTTGTGCCGGGGCCTTGCATCAACGGCCGGCGCGGCAATGTTGTTCGGTCGGGGCCGGCTGCCGATTTCATTTCGGCGGCGCGAGGGCGACTGGTTCATTCTGACCTGCGAGCAATTCTTGCAGGCCTCATCGAGTGCCCGCAACGTCAGAAACGAATCGTGCCAGAGAGGAACAGTCCCTGCAAGCCTCCGGTGAACTCGAACTCGTCGCTTTCGACGCTGCATTCCAGCAGGCGGTAGCCGAAATCGACGCTGAACTGGCTGGCGAGCCAGAAACGCATGCCGGCGCGGAGCGTGGCGACTGTGCCGCCGTCGCCGCCGATGGCGGGCCCGATACTGGCCAGCGCGAGCACCTCGTAGGTGTCGAGGATCGGGAACGACGATGGCAGTCGATATTGGAAGTCGACCTGGAAAATCAATTCGGGAATCAGCCACTCGCCATCGCCAGTGGCAGCAGCGCCTGCGCCGGGCAGGCTGAGCGATTGCTCAACGCTGAGCCAGCGCACGCCTGCTCCCCCGGCCATTTCCAAGTCGACGCTGCCGCCGCGCTCGGCCGAGTCGATGAGATCCCACTGCCAGAATGACACGCTCAGCGCGACGCTGGTCATGTCGAGAGAGGCCTCGTAGGCGTCTCCGGGGCTGAATGCCACGTCGCCGAAGGCGCCGCTGAAGGCCAGCGTGCCGGTGGTCTCGGTCGAGAAATCGAAGGCGCTGACGTCGATCTGCCAGCGCTGATTCTTGATGATCGCCATCTCGAAGTTGGGACTTGTCTCGCGATCATCGAGATCGAACTCGGTTTCGAGGTTGATTTCGTCCGAGGCGGGAAGGTTTCCCAATTTCGATGTGCCGCCCAGCCGCGCCAGCCACGCGCCGGGCGTGAAGCGGAAGGTGAGTCCGGCGGCATCGGCGTCATCGACCGCCTGCATCGCGGCGGCGATGTTGCTGGCAGGCGCGGGCGCGATCGCCGGCGCTTGCGCAAGCGCGGCGGCGGCGAGCGAGCCGAGAACTGCCAATGTCATGGACATGGTGGCCGGAGAGGGTATCGTCAACGCCGCACGCTCGCCACGAATCGCAGCGGCACACGCCACGACAGGAGCAGCAGGCGGCTTTACCGTTACCTCTTGAACTCGATGCGAACGCCCGAATCCGAACTCGATGCTGAATCCGACGGAATGCTGGCGCCCGGCGTGCGCGCTGCGCCCGGGGCTCTGCGATTCTCCTTCGCGCGCGGCTCAGGGCCCGGCGGGCAGAACGTCAACAAGGTCTCCACGCGGGCGGAATTGCGAATTGCCGTGACGGATCTGCTGGGTCTCGACGAAGCCGCGGCCAATCGCCTGCGTCAATTCGCGGGCAAACGCCTGACGCGCGATGACGAGATCGTGCTGCACGCAGGGGAATACCGCTCGCAGCGCGACAATCGCGAAGCCTGCCTGCAGCGGCTGCGCGAACTCATCGCCAAGGCCCTGATCGTGCCCCGCACGCGAAGGAAGACCAGGCCCTCGCGCGCCTCGAAGGAGCGAAGGCTGCAGGCGAAACGAATCACCTCAGAAAGGAAGGCAGGCCGGCGCGAAGCGGGTCACGAGTGATGCTCATCAATGGTCAATCTGCGCTCACGCGACCGACATGTACCGCTCGAGATAGTGGATCGTCTGCTCCTGGGCGGCGTGCTCGGCCCGGTTCAGGTCGCCGATGGATACCACACCCAGCACGTGTCCGCAGGCGTCCACCACCGGCAGGTGGCGAATGCGACGGTTGCGAACCACCAGCCGCATCTCCTCGAGCGTCGTGTGCGGCTGGGCGCAGGCGATGGGCGTGGTCATGACTTCATCGAGCGTGGTGCTATGCGGGTTGCCATCAACGACAACGACGCGTCGCAGCAGATCGCGCTCGGTGAAGATGCCCACGAGGTGCGCGCCATCCATCACGAGCACGCTGCCGATGCGGCGATCGTTCATCAGCTCGGCGGCCTGAAAGACGCTGGCGCTCGGCGGCAGCGCCGCGATGGCTCCCCCCTTCTCGCGAATCAGATCCAGCGCAGTGCACATGATTGCCTCCTTGGCGTGCGGCCGTTCCACCCACCCGTGCGCTGTTGCACCGCCTGTGCGACCCAAGCGGTTGGGCGCAGCCCCGGCCACGTACCGACAATTCTCTCTATTGAACTAGGATGCCTCGGGTTCCCAGCGAGATCAAGAAGGATCTGGAAACGGTTGCGAATCATCGAGGCATTGAACGCTCCAACTCGTGCAATGACAGCCGGTTACACGTGAGTTGGAGGACCTGTGTGCGCATCGGGAGAATGCCGGTGGACCGCCGGTGGGCGATTGACAGGAGTGGTTTGTTCGGTATATGTTTGATACTGAACAAATACCGAATATCACCGAGCCGCTTTGACTCGGCATCGCCCATCCCAAGGAGGTCCTCATGACCATCGCCACCAACGAAATCGTTCAACCTACGGCCCCATCGTCACCATCCTCCAACTCGCGCAGCCGCAGCGCGCCATACCGGCCGCGCACCGCCACGGGAAAGGGTGGAGGCGGGGCTGGCAAGCCGCCGCAGCAGGAGGTCATCAAGACCTGGGCGTTTGATTCCGTCGGCAACCGCAAATACGCGCTGCAAATCCGCAAGGCGTCGAACGGCAACCCGTGCATCAAGATCGTCGAAGGCGTACCGCAGACCGACGGTACGTTCCGCAAGTTCGATCTCACGATCTGGTCCGAGGACTGGCCGCGTCTGTTCGAGACGATCGATGCCCTTCGCGCGTTTGTGACGGAGAACAACATCCGCACCCCGGATGGGCACAAATTCGATCCGAATCGCAAGTCGTGGCCGAAACGCAAGCCGGCGCCTAACCACGATCGGCGATGAGTTTTTCGATCGCCTCCAGGCGCTTGCGATGCTGCGGCCGGTCGGGCTCCAGCAGCGTGAGCGCGAAGATCTGGTCGCGGGCCGCGGGCAGGTTGGCGGCCTCGATGGCGATGGCCGCCGCCAGTTCGCGGTTGGGCGCGTTGTAGGGATTGATTTGCAGGGCCCGCGTCACCTTCTCAAGCGCCTTCTGCGGCTGCTTCTCCGCGCGGTAGAGCCGGGCCAGTTCCAGCGCGAATACCGGCGAGTGCTCCTCAATCAGATCGATCGCCTCGAGGTGCTCGATGGCGCGCTGCGGCGTGTCGCTGGCCAGCCAGATCGCCGCCAGTTTCTTGTGCGCAAACGGATCGACCGGACGCAATTCCAGGTAACGGTGCAGCAGCGCGATGAGCGCCGCATCCTTCGCCGTCTCCGGCCCGATCTCAGTGTGCTCCAGCCGCCTTCGAACCTGCAGTTCGATCAGGTCCGGATGATCGGGGTACTTCTCCAGCCACTTCATCAACTGGTCGTCGGTGATCTGCACGGGCGGACGAATGACGTCGGGCCAGTCGGCGGCGGTCAGGCCGATGTCATCGATGCGGCGCGCGCGATGGCCATCTTCCTCACCATCAGCAGCCGGCGGCTTGTTCGGGCGGCTGGCCGGACGGCCGACCTGGCCGCCGAGGCGCTTGACCAGCATCTCCGCGCGGGCCTGGCGCGAGGCCTTCATCGCCGCGCCGAGTTCGGCGTCGTTGTTCCGAATCTCGTCGGTCAGCTCCTGCAGCGTCGGCTTGGCGTCGAGCCCCCACGCAGTCACCTGCACTTTCGCCCACGAGAGGAAGTCGTTGAAGAACTCTTCGCGGCTGATGCCAAGGGCTGAGGGAATCGCCTGCTGCTCGCGCTCGCCTTCGGAGTAACGTTCGAGCAGGCGGACGAGGGCCGATTCGCCGAAGCGCTCGTTCATGAACTCGACCATCCAATGGCCCTGGGCGTAGGCCTGCGAGCGGTCGTTGGGCCGGCGCGGCCGCACGAACGCCCACTTAATTTCGTCGAGGCTGAACAATGTCCCGCTTTCAAGCGCGGCAGCAAGCATCAGGCACGTGGTGTAGGCGCGCGGCCGCTGCTCCATGCTCACGGCGGCGGCTTCGGTCAGCCAGTGCGGGATGCGGTTGTGCGTCTGCCCGAGCGTGATGGTGTGCGTGTACTCGTGCTGAATGACGCGAGGCCAGTCGAACGGCCCCTGGTGCTGGCTGGGCGGGCCCTCGCGCGGCACTTCCATCGCGATCACCGGCCCCGTGCATGCGGCGATCGTGTGCACGAACGGCATGCCCGTGATGCGTACCGCGAAACGCTCGTGATTGGGATGCACCTCGATCAGCGTCTTCTGCCTGGGCGTGTAGTTGAAGCGCGTCGAGACGATCGAATGCAGACGCTCCAGCGGGCCGGCCATGGATGCGGCCATCACCTCGTCCACGCCAGGCTGGTAGCGGATGATGAAGTGCTCGGACTCCAGTTGGCGATAGTTCGTCAACTGCTCGAGGAGGAACAGGCTGTTGGCGGCCCGCTTGTTGAATGGGTCAAGCGTCGCCACCGACTGCAGCGCCTTGAGCGCACGGTCATCGCGCCCCGATTGCATCTCCATCAGCCCCAGTTCGATTTGCGGCTGCGGCCAGGAAGGAGCGCGGCGAATGGCTTCCTCCAGCGCGTCGGCGGCCATTTCATACTGGCGATTGAGCGAAAGATGCCGGCCAACGACGTAGTGCGCGACCGGGCTGCCGGGCGAAAGGGCATCGAAGCGCGCCAGCGCCGCGCGCGTCTTCGCGTCGTCGTAGAAAAGTGCAGTGGCGGCAGCCTGCAGCGCGAGCGCGCCACGAAGTCGCGGCAAGCGCTCGAGCACGGGAGTCAGAATCTGGTTGGCCGTCTCGGGATCATCCTGAATCAGGGCTGCCTCAACCTCCAGAAGCGCGGCCAGCGGATGCTGCGGATTGAGGCGGCGCAGGGCCGCCGCCGCGGTCGAGGAGGAGGCGAAGTCGAATCGCTCCAGTGCTACCCGACCGAGTTCGTACCACGCATCAGCGCAGCGCGGATTGAGTGAGAGCGCATCGTGCAGAGCGGCAACGGCCTCGCCGAAGTTGTCCTTGTCGCGCAGCAGCCGTGCCTCGGTCATGCTTGACGGCCAGTAGAAGCGGTCGAGTTCATTGCGGGCCCGCCCCAGCAAGCCCATCATGGTCTGGAAGTCGCGGGACGGCTGGCCCTGCACGCGGGCCCGCACGATCATCGCGCGCACGCCTTCGACCAGATCAGGCGCATCGCCCGCGCGCTGCGTCGTGAGTTTCTCGACCAGCGGTGTCACGGCCGCGGCGGCGTCATTCAGGCGGCCGAGACCTTCAAGAATCTCCGCCCGGAGTCGCGTCGCACGGTTCGAGCGCGCCTGACCTTCATCCAGCAGCGCCAGCGCCTCGGGCAGATCGCCCGCGAGCATTCTCGCCTCAGCGCGATCCTCGATGGGCGCAGCGGGATCTCCCAGCGCGGGATCATCAAAGCGCCACGCATTGAGCGCGGCAGCGGCCCGCAGCGCGGGAGTGCGAAGATCGCGCTCATCCCACACGCCGTGAAAGACGCGCATCGTGCTGCGCTCGTCATCGGTCAGCCACGCCGCGGCGATGGCGCTCGATGCGGCCTGATCGAGCACGAACCCCTCTGGCACCAGCGGCATGTCCTCGCGGCCGGGCTGCTGGGCCCGCGCGGTGCTCGCGGCATACGCGAGGCCAAGCGCGATCAGGCACAAAGCAGCGATCGAACGACGCACAGCGCGAATGGAAGAGGAAACGCTTCCGTGCATGACGGACCTCCGTGCCACATCGTAGGTGCAACAGCCCGGATCGGTTCTACTCGTCAGATTTCCACGGCCGTATGTCGATGCGCCATGTCCGCGCATCGGGCTCGGCAATGTCGAGTTTCTTGAGCATCGCCTCGTCCATCGCCGGGTTGCGCCGCAGGTCCGTGAGTTTCACGGTCTTGCGATCGTCGTTGGTCTCGACGGCGTTGATGCCCACCGGCAGCGAGGTGGCCCGGTCGTAGAAGATCTCGACGCGCTGGTAGTCGCGGGCTTCGGGCACATTCGGCCTGGGCGTCAGCAGCAGGCCATCGACGTTCTGCAGGCTCTTGAGAAGTCCGTCCTTCGGCACGTCGATCCTGGCGACATCGAAGCGTGCCAGCACATCGACCTTGGCCTGGCCGATGGGCAACGGGAACGGCCCCTCGCCGAGTTTGAGCGGATCGAGCACCTTTCCGGGCGGCACGATCTCGCGCTTGATGAACTGCTTATTCTCGTGATCGATCTCGGCCAGCCAGCGGCCGTCGAAAACATAGTGGTAAAGACGGTTCTCGAGGCGGTTCTTGATGATGCGGTTGTCGAAGAGCACTGCGAAGGCCTTCTTCTCGCCGTCGATGCGATAGATGATCTCGCCGGTGCGCGTCTCGGTGCGGGCCAGCAGCGCCTCTTCCTTTTCATAGGTGATCGTCGCGGCGAAGGAAGTCAGGTCCTTGGCGCTGGCTTCGAGGCGTGTGAGCAGGGCATCGATGTCAGGATCGATGGCGGCGGCGCCGCCCCCTGCTAGAGGAGGTTGTGCGGCGGGCGGCTGCTCAGGCGGATTCGCAGCGGGCGCGCTCGCAGGAGGCTGGCTGGGTCCCTGCGATGGCGCCTGAACAGCGCACGAGGCGGACCACAGCAAGGCAGCAAGGAGCGTGAGCTTCAGCATGGCAGCACTCACAATACGACACCGGCGCGGACGGCGGATTCCCTCTTGAGAAGTAGAGCTGCAATTGGCACAGATGTGCAGATACGCGTAATTACACGCGCTTCGCCATTTTCCGCGCGAGTTCTTGAAGCGCCTGCCGCGCCTTGGCAAGTCTGGCGTCCCTGGCCGTGATCGCCAGCGCATGTTTGACCTTGCCCAACTGCTTCTTCCGCGTCGCAGGATGCTGGGCGTTGTGCAGGTTGTCGTAGGTGTCGGCGAGTTTGATCAGTCGCCCCTGCCAGGGCCCCATCGCCAGTTGCGCGAAGTACGCCTTCTCGCGCTTCGATTCCTCCAGTCGCATGTCCTTGGTCATCACGGCGACGTAGTCGGCCACCTCGCGGCCGAACTGCTCGAGGATCTCGTCATAGTCGGCTCCGGTGTCTTCGATCGTGTCGTGCAGCAGCGCGGCGGCGAGCACCTTCTCATCATCGAAGCCAAAGACCTGCGCGATCGTCATCGCGACGCGCACGGGATGGGCGAAGTATGGGGTGACGCCATCCTTGCGGAACTGATGCTGGTGCGCCCGGGCCGCGAACGAAGCCGCCTCCTGCCAGAGATAGTTCGTGGGCATAGCCCATCGTAGTCCGCAGGTTCATGCTGCGAGACCAGTGCCGCGGCGCGGTACCATCGATGACCGGGACTTTGAAGGAGGATGGACTGATGCCATTGCGCGCGTGGTCGTGCTGGTCGCTTCTTGCCGTTGCTGTATGTGTTGCAACGCCGTTCGCCGTCGCGCAGCAACCGGAGCCGAAGGACGAGGACGCATCGAAGGCGCCCGATTGGTTTGCAACCATGGAATGGCGCTGCATCGGCCCGGCCCGCGGCGGGCGAGCCCAGGCTGTCGCCGGCGTACCCGGCGATCCCAACGCCTTTTACATGGGCGCCACCGGCGGCGGCGTGTGGAAGACCACCGATGCCGGGGTGACCTGGCGCAACGTCACCGACAAGTTCGTGAAGACCGGCTCGGTCGGCGCCATCGCTGTCGCTCCGTCCGATCCCAACATCGTCTACGTCGGCATGGGCGAGGTGGACATCCGCGGCAACTTCTCGCACGGCGACGGCATGTACCGCTCGCTCGACGCCGGCAAGACCTGGACGCACATCGGTCTGGACGATTCGAGGCAGATCGGCCGCATCCGCGTGCATCCGCGCGACCCGAATCTCGTCTATGCCGCGGCGCTCGGCCACGTGTTCGGCCCGAATCAGGAGCGAGGCGTGTTCCGCTCGCGCGATGGCGGGGCGACGTGGGACAAGGTCAAGTTCATCGACGAGAACACCGGCGCGGTGGACATTGCGATGGACATGACGAATCCGCGCGTGCTGTACGCCGCGTTCTGGCAGGCCCGGCGGACGCCGTGGACACTCGACAGCGGCGGGCCCGGCAGCGGCATCTACAAGACCAGCGACGGCGGCGACACGTGGACGCTTCTCGAGAAGGGCCTGCCCAAGGGCGTCAAGGGCAAGATCGGCGTCGCGGTTTCGAGCGTCGATCCCAATCGCGTCTGGGCCATGGTCGAGGCCGAGGATGGCGGCGTGTATCGCTCGGACGACGCAGGCGAGAACTGGCGGAAAGTCAACGAAGAGCGTTCACTTCGCCAGCGCGCCTGGTACTACACCCGCATCTACGCCGACACGAAGGATGTCGACACCGTCTATGTCGTGAACGTCGGATTCCATAAGTCGACCGATGGCGGACGAACCTTCCGCACCATTCGAGTGCCGCATGGCGACAACCACGACCTGTGGATCGCGCCCGAGGACAACCAGCGCCTGATCAACAGCAACGACGGCGGCGCCAACGTCACCTTCAACGGCGGCCAGACCTGGTCCACGCAGGCCAATCAGCCCACGGCGCAGTTCTATCACGTCATCACCGACGACCAGTTTCCATATCGCGTCTACGGCGCGCAGCAGGACAACTCGACGGCTTCAGTTTCGAGCCGCGGCACGGAATTCGGAAACTGGCAGCGCGATCTGTACGACGTCGGTGGTGGCGAGAGCGGCTACATCGCGGTCAAGCCCGGCGACCCCGACATCGTCTATGCCGGCTCGTATGGCGGCTACCTCACGCGCTACGACCACGAGACGGGCATCAGTCGCAACATCATGGTCTGGCCGGAGAACCCCATGGGCTGGGGCGCCGCGGAACTGAACTATCGCTTCCAGTGGACGTTCCCCATCGTGATCAGCCCGCACGACCCCAATCGCGTGTACGCGGGCGGCAACGTGCTGTTCGCCAGCGATGATGAAGGCCTGAACTGGAAACCCATCAGCGGCGACCTGACCACCAACGACAAGAGCAAGCAGCAGGCTTCCGGCGGCCCGATCACCAAGGACAACACGTCGGTCGAGTACTACTGCACGATCTTCACTATCGCCGAGTCGCCCAAGCAGCGCGGCCTGATCTGGGTCGGCAGCGACGACGGCCTCATTCACGTCACCGCCGACAACGGCCAGACCTGGAGCGACGTCACGCCCAAGGGCATGGGCGACTGGCCCATGATCAGCCTGATCGAAGCATCGCCACACACGGGCGACAAGGCGTACGCGGCGGTGAATCGCTACAAGATGGACGACTTCGCGCCGCGCATCTATCGCACGACTGATCGCGGCCGGACGTGGACGCCGATCGCCAAGGGGATCGATCCGCACGCGTTCGTGCGCGCCGTACGCGAAGATCCCGTGCGCGAGGGATTGCTGTACGCCGGGACGGAGACTGGTGTGTGGGTGTCGTTCGATGACGGCGCGAACTGGCGCAGCCTGCAAGGCAAGCTGCCGGTGGTGCCCATCACCGATCTGGTCGTGAAGGATGAGGACCTGGTGGTGGCTACGCAGGGTCGCTCGTTCTGGATTCTGGATGATCTCGCGCCGTTGCGGGCGTATCAGCCGGAGAAGGAGTTCGAGGCCGTCGCGCTGCTGGAGCCCGGGCCCACGTTCAGGCAGGGCTGGGATTCAGTGCGCCTGCACTACTTCCTCAAGGCCGAGCCGACCGAGGAATTGAAGATCGAGGTGCTCGATTCCAAGGGCGCGGTGATCAAGACGTTCAGCGACAAACCAGCGAAGAAGGACGAGGCCGGCGCGGAAACCAAGCCGGCAGCCGGCGAGACACAACCCGCCGCTGCCGCTGCGGAGGAGGACGAGGAATCGGAGGAAGGTCCGCCCGGCGGGCGGCGAGGGGGGGGCGATCCCAAGCCGACGCTCAAGAAGGGCATGAATGTGTTCTCCTGGAACATGCGCTATCCCGATGCGGCGGAAGTACCCGGCGCGGTCATGTGGGCGGGCAACATTCGCGGGCCAATGGCGCCGCCGGGCAAGTATCAGGCGCGCCTCACCATGGGCGAGACGACGCTGACCGCGCCGTTCGAGATCAAGCCCCACCCGAATATGACGACGACGGATGTGCAGTACCAGGAGCAGTTCGAGACGCTGATGGCGATCCGCGACACGCTCGACGCAACGCACAAGGGCGTGAACGCGATCCGCTCCGTGCGCAAGCAGGTCGAGGCCGCCATCGAGCATTCATCCAAGAGCGACGGCGCGAAAGAGATCGCTGAAGCGGGCAAGGCGCTCAACGAGAAGCTCAAGCCGATCGAGGAGAAGCTGATCCAGACCAGGAGTAAGTCATCACAGGATCCGCTGAACTACCCGATCATGCTCAACAATAAGATCGCGGCGATCGCGGGCGCGGTGGATGAGGACTTTCCCGTCACGCCGCAGGTGCGCGCGGTGCTCGAGGAAATGAAGAGCGAGATCGATGGCCCGCTGACGGCGCTTCAGACGATCCTGGAATCCGACGTTCCCGCTTTCAATGAACTCGTGCGGAGCAAGCAGGTGCCGGCGGTGATCGTCGACAAGAAGTGAAAGTCAGCGAAGCGACAGCAGCACCACCGCGTGCACTTCGACCGCCCGGCCCTCGCCCACGGCGTCGACTTTCTCGTGCGTTTTGCCCTTGATGTTGATGCGAGCCGGCTCGCAGCCGATCGCGCTCGCGATGTTCGCGAGCATCGCCTGCTTGTGCGGCGAGAGTTTGGGCCGCTCGCAGATGACGGTGATGTCGATGTTGCCGACATCAAAGCCTGCGCGGCCCATGCGCTGGGCCGCTTCGCGCAGAAAGACGGCCGAATCCACGCCTTCGTTGCGGGCGTCGTCATCGGGAAACAACTGGCCGATGTCCGATTCCCCCGCAGCGCTCAAGATGGCGTCGGTCACCGCATGCAGCACCGCATCGCCATCGCTGTGGCTGATCGGTCCGGTGGGATGATCAGGGAATTTCACGCCGCCCAGCACCAGCACGCGCCCCGTTCCCTTGGGCGGCCGGGCATCCAGGCGGTGCAGGTCATAGCCGTGGCCGATGCGAAAGGAAGGATGCGATGCCGCGTTCATGGGCTTCGCACACTGTACCGGCGCCACTGCAGGTGGGTTTGTTTGCGGATTCTCGGACGTGACGGGGGGACTGCCTGGTGTTCCGAGCCTGCATGCACGAACCAGTGATCGATGCTCGCGTATCTGCGGTTGGCGATGCTTCGTGAGGGTGGTAGGCTGTTGTGTTCACCTTGTCGCCCGGAGGCTTCCAAAGATGACATTCAGAAGCGTGATCGCACTGACCGGCCTGCTTTCTGCCGCTTGGCTGTCCGGCTGCAACTACCACTCCACGAGCAATGGCGGCATGTGGTCCTACACCGGCGGCCCGCAGACGATCGCCTCGACCGAGACGGTGCAGAAGACGGTGCGCATGGTCGATCGCCGCTCGGGTGAAGTGTTCTTCTCCATCGATATCCCGCCGGGCAAGCAGTTGACCTACGACTTCGATCGCGGCGACGGCGACGACCAGGTGTACACCCCCGACCTCCTGCGCTACGAGGTGAAAGAGATCGGCGACCGCAACGGCAGCCTGTCGAATGCCATGACCGTGCCCGGCGAAGCCAGCCGCATGGTCGAGGTGTACGTGCGCCAGGGCGTGCAGTACGCCAACCAGCCGCCCGAGGCTGCGGCGCTGCGGACCGATCAGGCGGCCGACCGTCCCGACTGGTGGACGCCGCGCGGGGGCGCGCTGCCCGAGAACAGCAGCCACAAGATCTACGACAACTGAACCAGGCGCCCCGAACCCCTGTCCGTGGCGCCCCCGCTTGCCTCGTCGCTTTCAGGAAGCCTGATGCGACGAGGCAAGCGGTTTTTTGGGTTGCCCGGGGATACGATGAATCATCATGAGCACGCTGAAATCGACATCGCCTGCAGGTCAGAAGGTGGCGCCTTCGAAGCCTGATCCGGAAACCGTGACCATCTCCGGCTACGTGGTGGACGAGACCTACGGGCCCAACGAGGTCGCGACGACCGATCCGAAGAAGGCCAGCGAAGTTCATCCGCGAATCGGCTCGCCCGGCGAGTTCCCGTTCACGCGCGGCGTGCACAAAACCATGTACCGCAGCCGCCTGTGGACCATGCGGCAGTTCGCGGGCTTCGGCTCGGCCGACGACACCAACAAGCGATTCAAGTACCTGCTCGAGAATGCCAAGGGCACGAAGGCCAACACCGGCCTTTCGACGGCGTTCGATCTGCCCACGCTCATGGGCCGCGACAGCGATGATCCGCTGAGCGCCGGCGAAGTCGGCCGCTGCGGCGTGGCCATCAGCACCATCGAGGACATGCATCGCCTGTACGCCGACATCCCGATCGGCGAGGTGACGGTCAGCCAGACCATCAACGGTCCAGCCGCTGTGATCTGGGCCATGTACCTGGCGATGGCCAAGCAGCGCGGCATCGACTGGAACGACGTCGGCGGCACATTGCAGAACGACATACTCAAGGAATTCCACTCACAGAACGAGTTCATCTATCCGCCGGAGGCGAGCGTCAAGCTCGTCGTCGACACGATCGAATTCGCGACACAGCATCTGCCCAAGTGGAACAGCGTTTCGATCAGCGGCTACCACATTCGCGAAGCGGGCTCGACCGCGACGCAGGAACTGGCGTTCACGCTGCGCGATGGCATGGAGTACGTCGAGTGGTGCCTGAAGCGCGGCCTGGATGTCGATGCCTTCGCGCCGCGGCTGTCGTTCTTCTTCAACTCGCACAACGAGTTCTTCGAGGAGATCTGCAAGTTGCGCGCGGCCCGGCGCATCTGGGCCCACGCGATGAAGGAGCGCTACGGCGCGAAGAATGAGCGATCGCTGCTGATGCGCACGCACGTGCAGACGGCAGGATGCTCGCTGACCGAGCAGCAGCCGCTGAACAACATCATTCGCGTCGCGTACCAGGCGATGGCGGGCGTGCTCGGTGGCTGCCAGTCGCTGCACACCGACAGCATGGATGAAACGCTCGGCCTGCCGACGGAGACTGCGGTGCGCGTCGCGCTGCGCACGCAGCAGATTCTCGCGCACGAGACCGGCGTGCACCGCACGGTCGATCCGCTGGGCGGCAGTTGGTACGTCGAAGCCCTGACCGATCAGATGGAGAAGGACGCCAGCGACATCATCAAGACCATCGACGACATGGGCGGCGTGGTCGAAGGCATTCACAAGGGCTATTTCCGCCGGTCGATCGCCGAGGCCTCGTATCGCTTCGGCCAGGAGATGGAGGCGGGTGATCGCATCATCGTCGGCGTGAACGCATACACCGAAGGCAACGAGGATCACCAGGTCGAAATCCTCCAGATCCCGCACGAACTCGAAACCGAGCAGAACGATCGCCTGGCGGCGTTCAAGAAGCGACGCAATCAGGATGAGGCGAAGCGAGCGCTGGATGCGATCCGCAAGGCCGCGCGGCACAACGAGAACGTGATGCCGGCGCTGGTCGAAGGCGCGCTGCACAACTGCACTCTCGGTGAAATGGTGCAGGCGATGGCGGACGTGTACGGCCGGTACACCGGCGGTCCGGAGTGGTGATCGACTCCTCGTCGCGACACGCCTGCACATCATCATTCACCTGACGCACTCGCGCGAAATCCGCCAGTGGGCGTCGTCTGTACCATTGTGTCGGGCGGCACAGGGGTTGCTGTCCTGCCGCCCGGTTGAAGGAGATGCCAATGTTGCGCTGTTTGCCGGCCCGTTTCGGGTTGTCCACCATCGTTGCCACCGCGCTGTTTGGAGACATCGGCAGCGCGCGTGCCCAGGACCAGAAGCCTGCTGCGACGCCCGAAGCGTCTACGCTCGTCACGGTTTCGGTTGTCGATGCGGCCGGCAAGCCGCTGGCCGGCGCCGAGGCGTACCTGATCGAAGGCAACTACGACCTGCCGCTGTCGAAGGCGTGGGTCAGCGCCGATTCCAGCGGCGAGGCGCGCATCACCACCGAGCATGTCGATGCCAGCCTGCTCGATGAGCACGGCGGCGGCAATGCCACGCTGGTCGTGCGCGCGCCCGGCCATTCGTGGTCAATGCAGAAGGTCGCGCTGCCCGCGACAGAAACGGTGAAGGTGGGCATGCGGGTCGGGCGGACAGTCGACATCGCCCTGACGCAGGCTGCCGGAACTTCGCTGCCACAGGACCTGCAGCCGATCATCTTTGCTGAAGGCATTTCGGTCGCCGCATGGCTGGCCAACGTGCAGCGCGTGGGAACCGAAGGCAGCCAGTCCTCATCATCCGGCGACAAGGCGTTCAACCCGACCGTTCCCATGCGCGAGGGCAGCCGCTTCCGTGTGCAGGTTCCGGAGGACTGCCAGTCGATGTGGGTGCTGATCAATCACCCGGGCTTCCTGCGCTGCTTCCAGGCCGGGCCGTTCGATCGCGCTGCGATCGAGCGTGGCTCGATTGACATCGCGCTGCCCAGACCCGCGACGGTGACTGTCAACATCACTCCCGACGCCGAGAAACCGCACGAGTACAAGGCGTGCATGTTCGAGGTCATGACCTCGCCCGAGATTCCTGATGGCGGCTGGAGTTTCCAGTTGCATCAGCAGTTCGCCAGCGAGCCATCGCTCAAGGCCACGCTGGTCGATCTCGCGCCAGGCAACTACCAGGTCTCGGCCCAGACAGGCGACAAGACGAACCGGCACGTGCGCGAGCGTGCGGACTATTACCGCGCTCAGACCGGCGTCGAGGCCAAGGCCGGCGAGAGCGCGAACCTCGACATCGCGCTGCAGACCTTCGATGAGAAATGGTGGCGCGATCATCTCAAGGGCGAGCACTCGCTGACCATCAAGGTCACGAAGCCCGACGGCTCGCCCGCCGCCGGACGCAAGTACGTGCTGGCGTACACGCTGCAGCAGTTCGGGCGCACGCTCTCGCTCCAGGAAGGCGAAGTTCCCGCCTCGGGCGAAATCACCGCCAAGTCGCTTGCGGCGGGCGAGCAATCGGCGTGGCTGGCGGTGTCGGTCGATGGCAACGAACTGGGAACGATCTTCATCGATTCGGCGAAGCCGCTGACGAGCGCGGAGTTCGGCGTGCCGCCGCAGGTTGGCGAGCTGGCGCCGGACCTCACGCTCACGCGCCTGAGCGATGGCTCGACGTTCACACTGTCATCGTTGCGCGGCCAGGTGGTGCTGCTGGATTTCTGGGCCAGTTGGTGCGGCCCGTGCCAGGAGCCGATGGCCCACAACAATTCGCTTCTGACGCGACGCACCGACTACGCGGGCAAGGTCACGCTCATCGGCGCGAGCATCGATGACAAGATCGAAACCATCCGTCAGCACGTCAATAAGCGCGGCTGGAACGCGGTGCTGCAGACCTTCTGCGGCGAGGGCGAAGCCGGCTGGGGCTGCAAGGCCGCGAAGACCTACGCCGTCCGCGCTGTGCCGACCGCCTATCTGATCGGAACCGACGGCCGCATCACCTGGACCGGGCATCCCTCTGAGATCAACCTCGAGCAGGAAATCGACAAGCTGCTGGCGAAGTGACACGACGCGCCGCGCATCGCGCCGAGGTGTTACGCTGCCCGCATGGTCGATGAGTCGGTTCGTCAGGCAGCCGAGGCGCGGCTGCAAGTCGCGCGCGATGTCATCGCTCCGCGCATGCGCGATCTCACGCTGCGCTGGTTCCAATCGCTGGAACTGCGCAGCGAGCGCAAGGCCGATGGCAGCATCGTCACACCCGTCGATCGCGAGGGCGAGGACCTCATTCGTTCGATCCTGGCGCGTGAATTCCCCGGCGATGCCATCCTCGGCGAGGAACGCGGCTCAAGCCCCCCAAGCGATCCCGCCAGCCGCTGGCGCTGGGTGCTCGATCCCATCGACGGCACCGGCTCGTTCGTTCGCGGACTGCCGCACTGGGTGCTCCTGATCGGCATCGAGCACGACCAGCAGCCGGTGGCTGGCGTGATTGATGCCCCTGCTCTCAACGAGACGCTCTTTGCCCATCGCGGCGGCGGCGCGTGGTGGACGCTGCGCAGCGGCCAGACGCGGCCGGCAAGGGTTTCGACGGTCGAAACAATCGATCGCGCGATGATCGAAATCGGCCCGGCGCGATACTTCGCCAACGGCGGCCGGGGCGATGTGCACGCGCGCGTGATCCACGCCGCGCGGCGTACGCGCGGCTGGAGCGATGGCCATGCCTTCGCGCTGCTGGCCAGCGGACGCGTGGATGCTGCGCTCAACTTCGGCTTTCATCGCTGGGACCTCAGCGCGCCGGCCATCATCATTCGCGAAGCGGGCGGCCGCATCACCGACTGGGACGAGCGCGATGATCTCGATGCGCCGACGATGATCGCCAGCAACGGGCTGCTTCACCAGCAGTTGATGGGACTTGTGCGATCCTCTCCCGGCGGCGGCGCGTGACGGCTCAGGTCGCTGGCAGATGCTCATCGATCAGAAGTTGCGCCGTTCGCCGGGCGATCGCCGCCGTGCGCGGGCTGCTGGTTACCTGGTGCGTGACGTACGCGCCTTCCATGAGCATGGCGAGTTGTTCGGCCAGCGCGACCGGATCGCGCGCGCCCGCGCGCAGCGCGAGGTCGCGCAGGATCATTTCCATCAGGCCCTTATGCTCGCTAGCGGCCTTGTGCACCGGGTCGGTGGGCAGCGGGAACTCGGACAACACCTTCACGAAGATGCAGCCGTTGAAACGGCCGGATGTGAAGAGGTGCTCTAGGACATCGACGATGGCGGCGATCTGGCCGCGCGGCTCGGAACCGCCGCGCTCCTGCAGCAGGCGCACGAATTCCTCGCGCCACCAGCGGTCGCGCACCTGCAGCAGCGCGAGGATCAGCGCCTCTTTGCTCTCGAAGTGGTTGTAGAAGGTGGTCTTGGTCACGCCCGCATCGTCGAGCAGGCGATCGAGTCCTACGGCATGAAATCCGTCGCGGTAGAACAGGTCGTCGGCGGCGGCGAGCAGACGCTCTCGAGTAGACGTGGGCATGGGCATGGGGTGACTCTGGACGCTGGGATTATTGCGCCCCCGGGGTTGACCGCAAGTCCAGAAAACAGTGACCGCGAGTCAACCGCTTGCTGCGCGCCCATGGCGTATCGATTCCCTGTGCCAGACAGGCGACTCCGCCGCGTTTGGTGAATCCCCGATCCTCAAGGAATCCTGAAATGCCCAAGTACGTCATCGAACGCGAAATCCCCGGCATCGGCAGCCTTTCGGCTGCTGCGCTCAAGGCCGCCTCGCAGAAATCCTGCAGCGTGCTGGAAGCGCTCGGCCCCAGCGTGCAGTGGCTGCACAGTTATGTCACCGCCGACAAGATGTACTGCGTGTATATCGCCCCGGACGAGAACCACGTGCGCGAACACGCCCGGCGCGGCAGCTTCCCGGCCAATCACGTCAACCGGGTCACGACCATCATCGATCCGACGACCGCTGAGTGAGCAGCCATCGCGGTCCTGAGAATGATGGACCGAATCCGTGATTTTCCGTGTGTAAGCGGGCGCGAATCCGTCGCGTCATAGCCAGGAGGTTCCAGCATGCGCCGCACTCTCGTTCTTGTCTACGGTTCCATCGCCTACGCCATGTTCGTCGGCGTATTCCTGTACGCCATGGGCTTCATGGCCAACGCGTTCGTGCCGAAGTCCATCGATGTCGGCGCGGGATTGCTGGGGGGCCCGGCGCTGGCGGTGAATCTCGGCCTGCTCGCGCTGTTCGCCCTTCAGCACAGCGTCATGGCCCGGCCGACGTTCAAGCGCTGGTGGACGCAGTTCGTGCCGCAGGAGATCGAGCGCAGCACGTACGTTCTGGCGTCGAACGTGCTGATGATCGCACTCTTTGTGCTGTGGCAGCCGATGCCGGCGATCGTGTGGAATGTCGACAACGCCATCGGCCGCATCGCGCTGTGGTCGTTGTTCGGCTTGGGCCTGGGGCTGGTACTGGTCACCACGTTCCTGATCAATCACTTCGATCTCTTCGGCCTGCGGCAGGTGTGGCTGGCCTGGCGCGGCACGCCGTACAGCGAGGTCGGCTTCGTGCAGCCCGCTGTGTATCGGCTCGTGCGGCATCCGCTGTATGTCGGCTGGATGATCGCGTTCTGGGTCACGCCCACGATGACCGTCGGGCACCTGCTGTTCGCCGCCGTCACGACCGCCTACATGCTCGTGGCGATCCAGTTCGAGGAGCGCAACCTGATCGAGTTCCATGGCGAGAAGTACCGCGAGTATCGCCACCGCACGCCCATGCTCATTCCCGTTCCGCGGCGAAAGGCTGCGAAAACGCGGATCGCCAGCGCCGCTCCGGTCGCCCCCGCTGCTGCCCCCGTCGCCACCACCACCACTGCCTGAGTCGCGCGGCCGCCTGGATGCGCGCCGCGGCGGCCTCCCGATTGGGAGGCCGCTCCTCGTACAATCGTGGCGGATGTTCGAGCATCGCCACCAGCCGCTGATCACGCGCGTCGCCTTCGTGCAGCGCCTCGTGAATCACGTAGTGCTGGCCCTGGGCCTGATCGCCTCGTCCCTGGTCATCGGCGTGCTGGGATATCACTGCATCGCCGGGCTCGCGTGGATCGACGCCTTCGAGAACGCGGCGATGATTCTCTCGGGCATGGGGCCCGTGAACGAGATTGACGGCAACGCGGCCAAGATCTTCGCCGGCTGCTACGCGATGTTCAGCGGCGTGGTGTTCCTCTCGACCGCGGCCATCCTCTTCGCGCCGCTGGCCCATCGCCTGCTTCACCATTTTCACCTGCAGCGCCGCGCCCCGGCAGGCGATGATGGCGCCGGGCAGGATGGCGACTACCCGGTCTGAGAATCCACCGCGCCATCGCGGTCGCGCGCTTGCCGGAACTGAACCATCCGCACAGATTCACAGGCGTTGCGACGGCTTGCGAAGCCGATCACACCCGTCGCGGCTTCGAAACCGACGTTTGTGTGCCCGGATTGCACGTGATCGGTCGGCGGACCTGAAGCCACGGAGTGCATCATGCCCTCGCCCGTTGAATTTGTGCCGGAGCCCGCAGCGGAAGTCGTAGTGGTTGACGAAACGCCACTCCCGCCACCGCCGCGGCTGACAGCACATCGCATCGTTCCCGCCCTGGCAGGTGGCGTATTCGCCGGCCTGCTGCTGGTCGGTCTTGGCTGTACGCCTTTCTTCACGCCCCAGAAGGCCCGCGTCGCGCCTGAACTGCCGACGATCGTGAACTCGGCGTACAGAGACGACTTCGCAGAGAAGCCGTTTGGCAGACCGGCCGCGGCGCAGCCGCCCTCCACAGAGGCTGCTCAGGTCGTCGCGCCTGCTCCAGTTCCGGCAGCCTCAAGCACCGCCAGCGCCGACCATTCGTCGGCGACCTATGGCGGCTCGATCCCGGTTGCGAGCCCGCCCAACCGCTTCATTATCTCCTGCGATCCGCCGCACGCCGGTGAGGATCGCAACGCGCCGCGTCCGGAGACGGCCATCCTGCAGGGCATCATGGCCGCGGCGGCGAACAAGGCCGTGCTGATCGACGGCGTGCTGTATCGCGAGGGCGATCCTTTCGGAGCCAGCGCCTGCCCGTGGCGCGTGGCCAAGATCGACCCGGCCTGGGTGCGCTTCGAGAAGACCTTCGGCGACCGCGTCTGCGGCGTGACGATCCGCTGGCAGAGCGGCAGCGACAAGCCACAACAGGCTACCGCGAAGCAGAGGTCGGCCGTCACCAGCGTCTCCAGATCGCGCTGAGAACATTCACCACGGAGATCACTGAGAACGGATCGAGCAATGGCTCGTGCAGACGCACGTCTTATCGGGCGCGCCCCTTCGCGGGCTTCTTCTTCCTCTGTGGTCGCCGTGTCTTCCGTGGTGAGTCTGCATCGCGCCCGACTCCGCTCTCCCGCGGCTTGCGGCGCTTGAGTTCCTCAAGCGGCATGCGCTCGCGCTCGCGGAACAGCAGCTTGATCGGCACTTCCGCGAACGGCAGGCGCTCGCGCATCTGGCCCAGCAGATAGCGCTCGTATTGGCCGTGAAACAGCGCCGGCTTGTTGACGGACAGCACAATGGTGGGCGGCTGCACCGTGACCTGTGAGACGAAATACACCTTGGCCCTCGCGCCGGCCTTGGATGATGGCCCGCGCTGCTCCATGATTTCGCGAATCGCCGTGTTCAGGCGGCCGGTCGTCTCGCGATGCGAGGCCTGCTGGTGCAGGTTGAACGCCATCGCCAGCAGATCCTGCAGCCCGCTTTCCTCAGTGGCGCTGACGAAGGCGATCGGCGCGTAATCCAAGCCGCGCAATTGCTGGAGCAGATACTCGCCGTAGTCACCGGTCTTCAGACCCTTCTTCTCAGCGAGATCCCACTTGTTGACCACGATCACCGTGGGCTTGAAATGCTCCTGCAGTTCCTGTGCCAACTTCTGATCGACCTGTGAAACCTCGGCTGACGCATCCAGCAGCAGGAGCGCCACATCGCAGCGTTTGATGGCGTCGATCATCCGGCCATAGGCGTAGAACTCGACATCATCCGCGAAACTCTTGCGCTTGCGCAAACCGGCGGTGTCGATGGCGATGAGTGCACGGCCGTCGATCTCGAGCCGCACATCGACCGAATCGCGCGTGGTGCCGGCGATCTCGCTGACGATGACGCGCTCCTCGCCGGCCCAGGCGTTGATGAGCGTGCTCTTGCCGCTGTTGCGCTTGCCGACGATCGCGACCTTGACCTCGGCCCCCCCACTCTTTGAGTCTTTCGTGTCGTCATCCTCGCCGGGCTTGCTCTCGGCGAGCGCGATGGGCCAGAGTTTCTCGTAGAGGGTTTCGCGCAGCTGGCGGATGTTGAATCCGTTCTCCGCGGAGACGCCAATGGGCTCCCCGAAGCCCAGGCCCGCGGCCTCCACGCCGTGTGCAATCCACTTCTCGCCATCGACCTTGTTGGCGACGCTGAGGACTTTCTTCGTCGCGTTCTTCTGCCGCAGCAGTTTCGCGATGGTGCGATCGAGCGCCGTCACACCGTCGTGAGCATCGAGCAGGAACAGGATCAGGTCGGCGTTGTCGATGGCGAGGCCAATCTGCCGCTCGATGTCCTTGGTCAGCGTCGAAAGGTCCGCGCCGACATCGTCGTAGCGTTTCCCCTCGGCCATGTACACGCCGTAGCCGCCGGTGTCGAAGATCTCGCAGGTAATCGAGGGAGTTCCGCGCGGCGTCTCCGTGGGCGGGTCGATCTCGATCTCAACGCCGATGCGGTCGCGCGTCACGCCCGGCGTGGGATCGACGATCGACACCCGCCGCCCGACGAGGCGGTTCAGCAGGCTCGACTTGCCGACGTTGGGCCGGCCAACGATGGCGACAGATGGGATGCGGGCGCGGGGCATGTGAAGGGCCGCGATTGTAGGTCAGCCACCGAGGTTCTCCCGCGAGCGCGATCTGTAGCGTCCGGTGAGACTGGCTATTCCACGCGCTTGATCGAGAGCGGCCGGGCCGACCACGGACCGAAGCGCTTGACGGTGTGACGCCAGTAGTCGAGATTCGCGTCCACGTCTGATGGCCGGCCGTCGTAGATTTCGGCTGTCACATCCACCAGCCTGACATTCTCCATGTGCCAGGCGTGATCGGTGTTCTCCTCGGTCCCGAGTTTCACGCGCCCCAGCGGGATGCCCGCGGTCGTGTGCAGATAGAGCGCCTCCTGCACGCGCGCGACATCAGCGGGGCGCGTGATGTAGCACTTGAATCGTTCCGGCCCGACGCGCCACTTCACGAGCCAGCGCGGCGGGTCCGCAGTCCCGCCCAGATTTGCCAGCGCGAAGATCCCGGCCGCGGCGACGACGGTCACTGCGACGAAGCCCCGCCGGGAGAGACGGCTCGGACGAGAAATCATGCGATGGCTCCGAACGCGGGAATCATAGAACACGCCGTCAATCCGCCGGCATGCGCTCTCGCATCCTGGCGAGATCGAGCACCGGCTGCTGCGGCAGACCTTTCTCGCCCAGCACCCAGCGCGGCCGGGTCTTCGGCCGCCACTGGAAGCCGAATTCCTTGACCGCGGCGTCGGCGATGTGGGCCATCGCCTCTTCCGGCTTGTCGGTCACGATGATGCGGTCATAGTCCTTCTGATCGATCGTGCCCTGGGCGATCAGGCGATCGCGCATGAACGCGCGCAACGGCTCCCAGAAGTCGCGCCCGATCATGATCAGCGGGAAGTTGCGCATCTTGCCGGTCTGCACGAGCGTCGCGATCTCGAACATTTCATCGAGCGTCCCGAAGCCGCCCGGCAGGGCGACGAACGCGTACGAATACTTCGCCAGCATCACCTTGCGCACGAAGAAGTACTGGAACTCCATGAACCAGTCCACGTACGGGTTGGGCTTCTGTTCCATGGGCAGGGTGATGTTGCAGCCGATGGAGCGGCCGCCGATGTCCTTGGCCCCGCGATTGGCGGCTTCCATGATGCCCGGCCCGCCCCCAGTCAGGACCGTGAAGCCGGTCTGCGCAAGCAGGCGTCCCATCTCGCGGCCAAGCGTGTAATAGGGATGATCATCCTTGAATCGGGCCGAGCCGAACACCGTGACGCACGGGCCGACGAAGTGGAAGCGCCGGAAACCGCGGAACAGTTCGCGCGAGATGCGGAACAGGCGCGCGAACTCGCCGAGGCGGCTGCGCGGGCCTTCGAGGAACAGCTGCTCATCCACATCGCCGGCACGCTTGCCCCAGCGGTGATTGGGTGCGGGCGGGGGCGGAGGCGCGGCGGACGGGCGAGATTCGGTGACGGTGGTCATGGGAAGGAGGGCAAGGTAGAGCACGCGCGGCCTTCGTGTCTCGTCAGCCGGCAGAAACTGCAGACGATTCAGATGCCGCAGATATTCACGGATGTGCCTCCTGATGCATGTTCAGCGGTATCAGTCGCGCTGTAGAGTGCATGACTGGAACAGGTATCTCGCGATTCCTCATCGTCAGGGAGTTTCATGATCTCACGCCCAGATTGTGCGCCGCTGTCAGCGGCGCTTGCGGCCGGATTGCTCGCAATCTCAATGCCCGCGCGGGGGCAGGCTGTGTCAGCGACCGCATCGACGCGCGCCACAACGCAGTCCAGCGCCGCGTATCGCGCCAACTTCGCCGCCGTGCAGATGGCGATGCAGAAACTGGATGACGACAGCGCCTTCTGCCAGATGTCCTCGCTGACGCAGACCGGCCAGGGGCGCGATGTGTTCATGCTCACGCTCTCGACCGACCCGGCCAAAGCGGCTGAGTCTCAGCCGGCGGTGCTGATCGTCGCCGGGCTCGATGGCCGGCATCGAGTCGGAGTCGAGACCGCGCTGCGCGTCGCCGAGCATCTTCTGAAGGATCACGCCGACCTGCTCAAGGACACCACGTTCTACATCGTGCCGTGCGCCAACCCCGATGGCTTCGAGTTCAACAGCGGCAAGGTCAACAGCGGGCACATCGGCAACCTGCATTCGGTCGACGGCGATCGCGACGGCGCGGCGGATGAGGACGGCCCCGCCGACATCAACGGCGACGGTCTCATCACGCAGATGCGCCGGCTGAGCCCGCCGCTGGATGATCGCGCCACGCATCTGCCAGATCCGATCGAGCCGCGGCTGCTCAAACGGGCCGATGCCGCCAAGGGCGAGCGCGCTCTCTACGCGCTGTACACCGAAGGTCTCGATTCTGATGGGGACGGCGAGATTGCGGAAGACGGTCCGGGCTTCGTCGATCTCGACCACAACTTCATGCATCGCTATCCCGAGCATGCAATGGATGCCGGCGCCGTGCCCGTCAGCGAGCCTGAGGCCGTGGCGCTGGCGGATTTCGTGATCAAGCACCGCAACATCGTCGCGGCGATCACCTACGGCCGCCACGACAACGTGATCAACGTGCCCGACGGGCGCGGCGCCGACGCCTCCGGTCAGGGGCCGCGCGATCTCGATGCCGGCGACGTCGACTACTACCGCGAGGTTTCAAAGAAATACAAGGAACTGACCGGCCAGACGCGCGCGGCGGGCGGCGACTCCGCCGGCAGCTTTGAGGCGTGGGTGTACGCGCAGCGCGGCATCCCGAGCTTCGCCACGACGCTGTGGGGCCGGCCCGATCTGAAGGAGGAGCCGCGCAGCGGAGCCGGAGGCGGCAGCAACGACCGCGGCGGTGGCGGCGGCGCTGGGGGGCCGCGCGACCCGGTCAGCGGCGTGTGGAGCGGCAGCGTCAACGTACAGGACATGGGCGAGGTCGCCTACACCATCACGCTCACGCTCGCGCCCGACAATTCCATCGCGGGCTCCACCACCTCGATGGGCATGACCGTTCCGCTGAGCGGAACGTTCGAGCCGGCCACGGGCAAGGCGACATTGATCGGCGACTTCGGCGGCGAGAAAGCCACCTACGAGGTCGTCTTCAAGGACGATGAACTGACCGGCACGTATTCCATGGCCGGCCAGAGCATGGACTTCAGCGCCAAGCGCACACCCGCGGCTTCGCCGCAGGCGCCAGCCACGCAACCCAATGATGCACCGACGTCAGCGCCCGCGGCACAGGATGCCGGCGCGCAGCAGCCTCCAGCCGGAGGCGGACCGCCCGGTGGTCGTCGGGGCGGAGGTGGTGGTGGTCGGCGCGGCGGCGGCGGTGCCGGCGCCGATCAAGCGCCCGGTGCCGGCGCAGGCGGCGCCGGGGGTGGTGGCGCCGACGCCAATCGGCCCGAGGATGCCGAAGGCGCCGCATGGCTCAAGTACTCCGACACGATCCGCAACAAGGAAGGCTTCATCGACTGGAAGCCCTTCGATCATCCGACGCTTGGCAAGGTCGAGATCGGCGGCTTCGTGCCCGGCTTCCAGATGAATCCGCTCGCCAGCGATCTGGATGACATCGGCGCCAAGCAGACCGCGTTCGCGGTCGACATCGTCGGACGGCGGCCGCGCCTGAACGTGCAGGGGCCGGAGGTGACCAAACTCGCTGACGGCCTGTACGAGATTCGTGTGGGCGTTCTCAACGAGGGCTACCTGCCCACGGCGACGGCCATGGCGCGCAAGGCCCGATCGATCTTCCCCAGCGTCGTGCGCATCTCCACGCCCATCGACAACATCGTGTCGGGCGACAAGCAGACGCGCACCTTCGGCGTGGGAGGCTCAGGAGATCGTGTGACCTACACCTGGATCGTGCGAGCCGACGACGGATCGGACATCACCATCGACATCACCAACCCGCACCTCGGCGATCGGCAATTGACGTTCAAGGCCCAGGCAACGAAGCCGCAGTGATTTTGGATTGAGGAATTGACAACGACCATGCGCGCCCGATTTGTGAACGCCATCGCTCTTCTCTGCGTCTCCGTGTCTCCATGGTTGATCTCGCTTCAGCCGGCCAGCGCGCAGCAGCAGATTCCTTCCAAGGTCGATATCGCGTGGAATCGCTTCTACGACTACCCCGCGCTCATCGACCTGTGCCAGAAGCTCACCGCGGCGTATCCCGACCTTCTGACGATGACGCAGATCGGCGCCAGCGAGCAAGGGCGGCCGATGTACGTCATCACGCTCAACAATCCCAAGACGGGCAAGGACAGCGAGAAGCCCGCGATGTGGATCGACGGCAACGTGCACGGCAACGAGATCCAGGGCGGTGAGGTCGTCGTCTATTCCATCTGGTACCTCACCAAGAGTTACGGCCAGGTGAAGCAACTTACCGAGTTGATGGACCGCACCGCCTTCTACTTTTTGCCATCGCAGAATCCCGACGGCCGGCAGGGCTGGTTCGATCACGTCACCACCTCCAGCGATTTCCGCAGCGGCCAGCGGCCCACCGACAACGACTACGACGGCCTGCTCGATGAGGACCCGTCCGAAGACCTCAACGGCGATGGCGCCATCGGCCAGATGTGGCGCGAGGATCCCAACGGCATGTTCCGCCGCAACGAGAAGGACCCGCGCATCTTCGAGCGCGTCGAGTATCCGCTCAAGGGCGGCTGGTCGTCCGCCGGCGAGGAAGGCATCGACAACGATGGCGACGGCCAGATCAACGAGGACGATCTCGGCGGCTACGACCTCAACCGCAACTGGCCCAGCGACTGGCAGCCCAACTACATCCAGGGCGGCGCAGGCGAGCGGCCGCTGGACCGGCCCGAAGCCAAGTGCATCGTGGATTTCATCAGCGCCCATCCCAATATTGCTGCCGGCCAGTCGTATCACAACGCCGGCGGCATGATCCTGCGCGGCCCGGGCGCGGATTATCTTGAATCCAACTATCCGCGCTCCGACATCGCGGTGTACGACCGCCTCGGCCTCGCCGGCCAGGAGCTGATTCCGTATTACAACTACATGATCATCTACGCCGACCTGTACACGGTGCATGGCGGCTTCGTGAACTGGCTGGCCGAAGGCATGGGCATCGTCAGTTTCACCAATGAACTGTGGAACGATGGCCAAGTCTGGCAGGACACTCCTTCACACCGCACCGATACCGCGGCCCAACTCGCCGCCGGCGGCGGCACCCCCACTGGCGGCGGTGGTCAGGGACGCGGAGGCGCTGGCACACAAGCAGCGACCACGCCACCGGCCGCGACAGGTGGGCGCGGCGGCGCTGGAGGCGGAGGAGGCGGAGGTGGTGGAGGGGGCGGACGTTTCGGAGGCGGGGCGCCCGGCGTCAGCGAGCAGCAACTCCGCCGCATGCGCTGGCAGGACCGCATGCTCTTCGGCCAGACGCTCACCGAATACACCGAGTTCCAGCATCCCACCCTCGGCAAGGTCCTGATCGGCGGCGGCACCAAGTACGCCAGCCGCATCCCTCCGCCGTGGATGCTGGAAGAGGAATGCCACCGCAACTTCGCCTTCACCATGTTCCATGCCGACAACATGCCGCTGATTTCGTTCGAGTGGATTGAGGTGAAGAATCTCGGCCGCGACCTCTGGCAGATCACGTGTGAGGTTGGCAACAGCAAGATCATCCCCACGCGAACCGCCTGGGCCGATCAGCAGAACATCGGCATGCCCGACACGCTGACACTGTCAGGCAATGGCGTGACGGTCGTCACCTCGGGCACGCTGGGCGATCGCCTGGACAAGACCATCGATCCCGTCGAGCATCGCAAGAACGTGATCGTCGTCGATGCGGGCATACCCGGCGAAGGCCGGCGAACCTATCGCTTCCTGGTGACTGGCAAGGCCGGCGCAAAGGTGAAACTGGCGTACGACGCACAGAAGGCCCGCGACATCGAGACCGAGGTCGAGTTGAAGGCGCCGTGAGCCGCGTTGGAATTCGGCGCGCATGCTTCGACCAATCACGTGTCGGGTGAGTAAGCGTCTCAGGATCAAGTGCCGAGTGATGGCGCTGCGCTTGCACAAAGCCGCGGCCGATGTTTCACTATGGCCCGATCGGTCAATCGATCGCTCCCGCCCCCACCCGCACATCGCAGACGGAGTCGCACATATGATGTATTACGTCATCCTCGCTGCTGCACTGGTTGCTCTGATCGTGGTCTTCTTCGTGGTGCGCAAGAAGGGCCAGTAACGACTCATCTCTTCGCGCGCAGACGGGGCTGGCGCTCGCGTCTGCGCGCGGCCGCGGGAATCGCTACGGGCACGCTCCCCAGGTGGTGATCACCTTCAGGAGGTCGTTCACCTCCGTCGCGCCGCTCTCATCGATATCCGAGACGCAGCGGATCGCTGACTGGCACGGGCCCCAGTTGGTGATGATCATCAGCAGGTCGTTGACGTCGACGATGTTGTCGGTGTTGAGGTTGGGCGCGATGTCGCCGGCGCACTCGGGAGCGGAGGGAAACGTCGGCAGCAGCGCGGGATCGATGTTGGTGGTCCACGCGGGCGTGTCGTGCACGCCGGGCGTGAAGTTCGTGCGGCTGCGCGTCATGCGGAAGTTGCGGTCGGCGGGCAGACCGGCGAACTTCGACGTCGGCACGACCTGCCAGAGGCCCGTTGAGTTCTGTGAGAACTCCACCAGCGCGCCGTTGTTGCTGACGAACATGTGGCCGCGATCATCGAAATCGAGGCTGCGCGGCAGCGGCGCGGCCGGCAGGCTCAACGGCGTGGCGACGATCGTCGTTCCGCTCGGCGCCAGGCGCCAGATCGAGTTCGACGTGTCGGTCCAGAAATACACCACGCCCACCTCGCCGGGCCGGATGGCGATCTGAATGCGCGTGCCCATGGGAACGGCAGTCGGAATGTCGCGAACGCTGATCGCGCCCGTCAGCGAGTCATCGATGCGCATCAGCTTGCGATCGGTGCGAGACACCAGCGCCAGGTCATCGCGGTCATCGTCGTACACCATCGCGTGCGAGACGAACGGCAGCGACACCGGCGTCGGTGGCGGCGGCGGCGAGGGCGGCGCGGGATACAGAATCCTCGTGATCGCATTGCCCGGGCAGATGTAGACGTTGTCGCTGCGCCCCACAGCGATGTACGCGGGGGAAATCGGCGTGGGAATCGGGTGCGAAGCGCCGGTGGCCGGGTTGAGCGCCTGCAGCGTCGGCACGCTCGGGCCTTGGCACACCGCCAGGATTTCGCCGGTCAGATCCTGCCAGTCCAGCCGAAGCACCGCGGTGCCGGTGGGCGAGGGGAACGGCGCCACCGGCGGCGCGGTGGGATTCAGGAAGTCGCCCGGCAGCAGGTGAACGATCGCGCCCAGCGAACTGTCCCACGAGTAGCCTTGTGCTGGCGTGATGGTGCGGTGGCCGTCGATCAGCCGAATCACGTCATCCGTCGGATCGTAGTTGATCGCGGTCATCACCTTCATGTCGATGTCGGGCATGACGATGACGGTGAGATCGGTCACGGTCCAGATGGTGTTGATGAACGGCGATTGCATGGTGAGGTCGCCCTCATCGCCTGCGGGATCGCGCACCCACAACTCGCGCGTCGCGCCGTTGCGACGAACCTTGACAGCAGTGGTGCAGTGCCCGCCGTTGCGCTGCACCAGCGGAATGCCCTTGAAGTCGCCGATGACGTCGTACCGGCCGTAGGACACCGAGCCGATGCGACCGGCGCACAGGCTCTGGCCGATGCTGGTGTGCGTGGGCGAGAAGTTGCCGATCGAAAGGTGATCGTTGACCACCAGTCCCGGCTCGGAGGCGAGCCACGCGATCAGGGCGGCATTGGCGTTGTCGCCGCTGGTGCCGCCCGTGGCGCAGTTGGTGAGCATGTCCTCACCCATATCCTCGATGGTGTTGGTGGCAAGGGCGTACAGGCCCTGGCCCTCCCAGAATCCGGGCCCGGGCGTGACGCCGGGGAAGCCGTGGTTGGCGGCGTAGGTGACCATGTTGGTGGCGCAGGTCGGCACGCAGTGGATGCTGCCGTTGCAATCGACGCCGAAGGCATCCAGCAGGTCATCGCGTTTCTGATCGAGATCGGGCATATGCGTGACGCGATAGTTGAACAGCGTGTTATTGACCCAGTTGGCGGAGGTGATGTCTCCCCGGGCCTGCGGCCCTGAGGCGAGAAACCCGCCCAGGCACGTGGCGGCGAGACAGGAAAGCGGACGGCAGACAGGCTGACGACGCATGATGGCGGCTCCTTGTCGGTGCCAGCGGGTTCGGGGTGAGCCGGGTCACGTAGAATGCCCGACAGGCGATGGACCTCGCTCCCGCCTGCAACGCCACACCAAGCGGAATCGGTGCAGGGATCGCGCCAGAGTTTTCCGGATTTGCTCATGCACCAGCCGCCGGCACATCCCGAGGCCTCGACTGGGCCGACCGACGCTCTTGCCGCCGCGCTCTATCAGGACCTGCGGCGACTGGCGGCCTCGTTCCTTCGCACCGAGCGGGCCAATCACACACTGCAGCCCACCGCGCTTGTTCACGAGGCCTATCTGCGCCTGGCCCGCGAGCATGAGCACTTCAGCGATCGCACGCGCTTCATGGCCCATGCCTCGAGCATGATGCGGCGGATCCTCGTCGATCACGCCCGGGCCCGGAACGCTGAAAAACGTGGCGGCGCAATGACGCAGATTCCGCTGAATGAACTGGCGGCAACCCCGCCGGGCGAGGGCCAGCCGGGCGAAGCCGTGGACCTGCTGGCCCTCGACACGGCGCTGCAGCGGCTGGCGCTGATCGAGCCCGACCAGGCGCGCATCGTCGAGCTGCGCTTCTTCGGCGGCCTGAACGTGGATGAAACGGCCAAGGTCATGAACGTCGGCAGGCGCAGCATCGATCGCGAATGGGCCTGCGCGCGGGCGTGGCTGTTCCGCGAACTCGGCGGCAAGGGCCCATGAGCGATCAAGTCAGCGACATCGACACTCATCAGCGCGCCATGCGGGTGCTGCGCGCCGCGCTGGATGTGGAAGCGCCGCGACGCGGCCACGTGATCGAGGAGTTGTGCGCAGGCGATGAGGCGCTGCGCTGCGATGTACACTCGCTGCTGGATTCGCACGATCGCGCCGGCGGCTTTCTCGAAACGCCCGCCGTGTGGCCCGGCCTTGACGCCGCGGCCCAGGAGGCCGACAGCGCTGCGCTCCTGATCGGACGGCGCGTCGGTCGTTACACCATTCGCGGCCTGCTGGGCCGCGGCGGCATGGGCGCGGTCTTCCTCGCCGAGCAGGATGAGCCGCAGCGGGAAGTCGCGCTGAAGATTCTGCCCATGTCGATGCTGGCGCTGTCGCGCGATGCGCTGCGCCGCTTCCGGCGCGAGGCCCGCGTGCTGGCGCGGCTGCAGCATGCGGGCATCGCGTCGATCTACGAAGCCGGCACGCACGACGATGGCAGCGGGGCCACGCCGTTCTTCGCCATGGAGCACGTCGGCAACGCGCGGACCATCACGGCCTACGCGCGTGAGGCCGCGCTTCCCCTGGAGGAGCGGTTGCACCTGTTCCTGCAGGCCTGCGACGCCGTACACTTCGGGCACCAGCGCGGCGTGATCCATCGCGACCTCAAGCCGGCCAACATGCTCGTGAATGCGCGCGGCGAAGTGAAGATCATCGACTTCGGCATCGCGCGGCTGATGGCTGACGACGATGCCACCGAGAGCGGGGCGACGCAGACGGTCACCGGCGCGGGGCGGCCCATCGGCACCCCGGCATACATGAGCCCCGAGCAGTTCACCGGCGATGGCCGCGACCTGGATGTGCGCACCGATGTCTTCGCATTGGGCGTGGTCCTGAGCGAACTGCTCAGCGGCGCCGACGGCTCGATCAGCGACGACCTGCGCACCATCGTGGGCAAGGCCACATCACAGGAGCGCGAGCGGCGGTACCAGTCCGTGGCCGACCTGGCGCGCGATGTGCGGCGGTTCATGAGCGATCAGCCCATCGACGCGCGCCCGCCCAGTGCGCTCTACCACCTGCGGCTGTTCGCGCGGCGCAACGCCGGTCTGGTCGCTTCGCTGGCGCTGGCGGCGATCCTGCTGGCAGCGGGCGCGACGGTCTCGACGATTCTCGCCATTGGCCAGGCGCGGGCTCGCGCCAAGGCCGAGCGACAGGCGACGATCGCCAACGAAACGGTCGCATTTCTCAACAACGACCTGCTCGCGGCCGCCGATCCGTACTTCTCGCCCAATCCCAATGTCACGGTGCGCGAGGTGGTGGATGCGGCCTCGCAGCGCCTGGAAGGCCGCTTCCGCGACGAGCCGCTGATCGAGGCGGCGGTGCAACTGATGCTCGGCCGGATCTACGTGAATCTCGGCCGGTACGACGATGCCCAGCCGCATCTGGAGCGCGCCCTCGCGCTGCGACGCCAGACGCTGGGCATCGACGATGCGCAGTCGCTTGAAGCGCTTCATCAGATGGCATGGCTGCGCTACCACCAGTGCCGTTATGACCTGGCGGAGCCGCTGCTGGTCGAGGCCATCGAGCGGCGCAGCGCGCTGCTGGGTCCCGAGCATCCCGACACGCTCGAGTCGCGGCACGTTTTGGCGTCGGTGTGGCTGCGCATGGGGCGCGTGGCCCAGGCACGGGATCTGTTGCAGGAAGTGCTTGAGTCGCGGCAGCGCACGTTGCCGCCCGATGCGCCCGAGCAACTGCAGTCGCTCGATGGCATGGCTCGCTCCTTCATGGTGGAAGGTCGTTTCGCCGAGGCGCTGCCGCTCTACGAGGAGATACATAAGTCCGCGCGCAGCCGCTGGGGCGAGGATCATCGCTTCACGATCTACACTGCGGGCAACCTCGGGCGCGTGTGTATGAAACTCGGACGCAACGCGCAGGCCATCGATCTGCTGAGCGGCGCTTTAGGCGGGGCGGAGCGCCTGCTTGGGCCCGAGCATCCCGACACATTGGTGTACCAGGGCGACCTGGCCACGGTGTACGCGAACATCGGCCGGCTCGACGAAGCCGTGCCCCTGTGCGAGCAGGCCTTGGAAGGCAGCCGGGCCGTCAACGGCGAGGACCATTCGTGCACCATCAACTGCATGACAAGCCTTGGCCTGGTGCGGAAGTCGCAGGGCCGATTCGACGAGGCCGAAGAGTTGCTGCGGCAGGCCATCGACATCTCCAGCGCCGCGCAGGGACCAGAACATCCGGACACGCTGCTGGCTCTCGACAGCCTGGCGCTGGTGCTGGATGCGCGCGGCCGTCGCGAGGAGGCGGAGGAGACGTTTCGCGCGGCGCTCGAGGCTCGCCAGCGCACGCTGGGCCCGCGCCATCCCGACACGCTGACCAGCCGCCACAACCTCGCGTACACGCTTGGCAACCTCCAGCGATATGACGAGGCCGAGGCGCTCTTCCGCGAAGTTATCCAGCAGCGCCGCGAGGTTCTTGGTGCGCAACATCCGGATGTGGCGCTGGCGCTCACGAATCTCGGATACATCGTGCGCAAACAGGGCCGGGCCGACGAGGCAGAAGTCATTCTCCGCGATGCGATCGACGCCTGGCGTGCCGCCGGCGGGGCGCATCGTTTCTACCTCAATGCCCTTGGCCATCTCGCAGCGATCCTGCGCGAGCAGCAGCGACACGACGAGGCTGAGCCGCTCCTGCGCGAGGCGCTCGAGCTGCAGCAACAACTCGTCGCGCCGAACGACCCGACCATCGGCGTGGCGATGGGGATGCTCGGCGACACGCTCCTGGCTCTGGGCAACTACGACGAGGCGGAGCGACTGTTGCTGGAATTTCAGAAGCGATCCGCGACCGCTGCGCCATTGCAGCAGCGCAAGGCGGCGGAGCGGTTGGCTCGTCTGTACGAAGGCATGAATCAGCCCGAGCAGGCGGCCCAGTGGCGCGAGCAGGCCGCGGCGATCCCCGTTCCAGCGACGCCGCCGGAATCGCGATGACTGCGTGAGTCGTAAACGCGACGGCTGATTTTGGCCGAGTCAACCGTGAACTGTCACAGTTTGCCGGAATGGGGCGACCGCGCCTGGGAACCTGCGTGGTGCATGCCGTCTGCCGCGCAGTGACGTCGGGTCACACGGGCGAAAACCTGCGCCGGTAAAGCGAGATTACTCTCGATTTCCAATAGGCACCCTCCATGGTCCATCGATCACACTAGCGAGTACTTCGTTGTTGCTCGACACACAGGCCATTGACGGCCGCGCCTCCCGGAGATGACCGATGTGCTCCTCAGCCTTGACTGTGTGGGAATCGTTGCAGGCGCGCCGCGCTGCGTTCATGTCCGCCGCTGCGCTCCTGGCAGCGATGTCTTCAAGTCCATGCCTCGCGCAAGTCAGCGGAGACTTCAACGGCGACGGATTCGCTGACCTCGCCATCGGCGTGCCGGACGAAGACATCGGCGATCCAAACGCCGGCGCCGTGTCCGTGCTCTACGGCGGCCCCGCCGGACTCACCGCCGTCAACGATCAACTCTGGCAGCAGGATTCGCTCGATATCTCGGGCGAGTCCTCGGTGGGCGATCGCTTCGGTGCGGCGCTGGCCGTGGGCGATTTCAACGGCGACGGCTTCGATGACCTGGCCATCGGCATCCCGGGCGATGAGGTCAACGGCAACGTTGATGCCGGCAGCATCACGATCCTCGTCGGATCGGCCTCCGGCCTTATCAGCGGCGGCAACCAGCAGCTCAATCTCAGTTACGAGGAGATGCCCTTCGAACTCGCTGGGAATCAGTTCGGCACGGCCCTGGCGTCAGGCGACTTCGACAACGATGGCTTCGATGACCTCGCCATCGGCGCGCCCGGTCATGGCGATGACCCCAACTTCGAGGCCGGCGGTGTGGTGGTCATGTTCGGCACGGCGGACGGGCTCGACTCGTTCAGTTCCGTCGGAATAACGCAGGATACGCCGGGAATTCCCGGCGTCGCTGAGCCGGGCGACCACTTCGGCGCGGCCCTGGCCTCGGGCAACTTCAACGGCGATGACTTCGACGATCTGGCGATCGGCGTGCCGGGCGAGGGCGTCGTGGGTGTGGAGGACGCCGGCGGCGTGCATGTGCTCTATGGCGGGTTCATCGGGGCCGATCCGAACGCCTCGCAGCTCTGGTCGCAGGATTCCAACAACATCGCCGAGACATCCGAGAGCGGCGACCACTTCGGCGCCACGCTGGCGGTGGGCGACTTCGACGCCGACACCTTCGATGATCTCGCCATCGGCGTGCCCGGCGAGGACCTTGGCAGCGTCCAGCAGATCAAGGATGCCGGAGCGGTGCATCTCTTGTTCGGACGAGACATCGGCCTTCGTCCCGCGGGCAACCGCCTGATCACGCAGACTGCCGGCAGCGGATCGAGCTCCGAGAGCAACGATCGCTTCGGCTCGGCGATGGCCTTCGGCGATTTCAATGGCGATGGAGCCGACGACCTGCTGATCGGCGCGCCCGGCGAGTCGCTGCAGGACCTGGGCGACGGGCAGGATGTGGCGCGAGGCGGGGCAGCGTACATCCTGCGCGGCAACGCGGTGCGACTGCTCACGTTCGCCGACACGCCTTTGCATCAGCACGGACTTTCGGGCCTGAACAGGCCGCGGCAGAACGATCGGTTCGGTAGTGCGCTGGCGGTGGGCGATTTCAACGGCGACAGCCGCGATGACGCCGCGGTCAGCATCCCCCTTAAGAACGTGGCCGAGCCCGACTCGGGCGCGGTGGCGGTGTTCCACGGCGAGGACAGCGCCAGGCTGCTGAGTGCAGCCCCGGGCGGATTGTGGACCCAGGATTCGCCTGGGATCGCCAATTCCAGCGGCCGCAATGACCACTTCGGTGGCGCCAACAGGATCGAGTGATTCGACGCTAGCATGCCCTAGCCAGGCGAGTGCGGAAACCGCCCGATTCTGGCGCGACGTCGGGAATCGCCGCTGCCACGATGCAGCGGTTGGCGAACGATGGTCGATATTCTCGTTGGCGCGCACAACGCGGAGGAAGATGATTCGTTGTGCGCCTGAATGAGGCTGCGGCCTCCGCGGGATCAACAGCATGGTCCAACGCACGCATCGCGCCGGATCTCACGCGGCGCATCTGTATTCCGATTCGGAGTCGCTGTGCGCAGTCGTCGCCGAGTTCGCGCGGCAGGCCCTCGCTGATGGCAAGGCGGTGCTGCTGCTGGCCACGCCACAACACACCGAGATGACGCTCGAGCATCTCGAGACGCTGGGCGTGGATGTGGCAGATTTGTGCGACAGCGGGCGGATCCAATGTCACGATGCGTTTCGATTGCTCGAGTACATCATGGATGGCGAGCAGCCTGACCGGATCATCTTCGATGGCCTGGTGTGCGATGCCCTGACGCGCATCAACGAGCGTCGCCATGCGGGGATCGCGGTTTTCGGGGAGCTGGTCAATGTCCTGTGCGAGCGCGGCCGGGCCGACGCGGCGGAACTGCTGGAGCAATGGTGGAACGCGCTGATTGAGCACTACGGGCTGGCGCTGTTGTGCGGATATCGGGCTGACCCCCTGGATGACGACGCGCATGCGTGCATGGCGATGGCCTGCCGGACGCACGGTCAAGTGACCGTGGAGGATGAGCGCGGCCTGCACGAGTCGCTGAATGCGGCGCTGCGCGAGCATTTTCCGCATGGCGACGGTGAGGCGTTGCGCGCAACACTGGCGGAGCGCGCCGGCGGGCCGGGCCTGGATTCGTCGGCGGCGGCGATCATCGGCCTGCGACAAGTCATGCCCCAGGTGGCCGACAGCGTGCTGGCCAGCGCGCGGCGGTGGGTGTAGCCCTCCCCTTACGATGTCGGCATGGCATCGATCTCCACGCACAAACGCACAATCCCCCTGTCATCCACCGCCACACAGCCGTCAAGTCGAAGGGAGGGCGACGAACGGTGCCTGATGGAGGTGACATCCCTGCCCACGGCGGCGGGACGCGAGAGCCGCGTCATCGACTGGGTGCGGGGATGGGCGGCCAAGCGAGACAACCTGCGGATCGAAGTCGACGCCTCGGGCAACGTCCTGCTGTCCCGACAAGGCAAACCACGTCGCCGGGGCGGCCCTGCCCCCCTGGTCATTACCGCGCACCTCGATCATCCGGCGTTCGTCGTGCGTTCGATCATCGATTCCACAGGCGTCGAACTCGAATTCCGCGGCGGCGTGCACGATCCGTACTTCACCAATGCCGCGATCGAGATCTTCGACGCGGCCGATCGCGCCCACCGCGCCCGGATCCAGTCGCTCGATGCCGGCGCCAAGCCGTTCAAGCGCATCACCGCGCGGCTGGAGTTGCCGGCCGACTCCATCCAGCCCGGCGATGTCGGACGCTGGCGCTTCGAGCACGAGAAGAAGCCGGTGCCGCGCATCGAGGACGGCCTGCTTCACACGCACGCCTGCGATGATCTGGCGGCAGTGGCGGCAGCCCTGTGCGTGCTGGATGTGCTGCGCGAAGTCAAGGGCTGCGAGCACGTGGGCTTGCTACTGACACGCGCTGAGGAGGTCGGCTTCATCGGTGCCATCGCCGCGTGCAAGAACAAGACCGTGGCCAGGAACGCGCGGCTGATCTGTCTCGAGAACTCACGGTCGTTCCCGCACGATTCACCCGTCGGCGCCGGGCCCATCGTGCGCGTGGGCGACAAACTGAGCGTCTTCGAGCCCACGCTCACCAACCAGATCTCGATGCTCATGATGGAGCATCAGAAGGCCGCTCCCCATTTCAGGTATCAGCGCAAGTTGATGCCGGGGGGAACGTGCGAGGCGACGACGTTCTCCACCTTCGGCTACCAGTCCACATGCCTATGCCTGCCACTGGGCAACTACCACAACATGATCGACATCGACGGAGTGACCAGCGGCGCCTCGCGGTCCCCCCACGCCCATGTCGGACCCGAGTTCATCTCCCTCAGTGATTATCACGGCCTGATCGAGATGCTCATCGTGTGCGCGACGCAGATGGATGCAGCGGGCGCGCCCACGCTCAAGGGTCGGATGAACGACTCCTTCAAGGATTTCGGCTTCGTGCTGGACACATGAGCGAGGCGTCTCAGGTGGTGAGCCGACGATGCGCCGCGCCGCATTCGCTGCACACCGGCGAGACGCCGCGCGGGTAGCCGCAGCATTCGCAGCGATTCCGCCGGCGCCGCACTGCGCGGCGGAACGCGAACGGCGCGAACAACACCAGCCACGCGAGAGCCGAGTACAGCAGCGTGTTGATCGCGAAGCCGGGCCAGAGGGGCTGCAGCGGAAGCAGGAATCGTGGCGCCAGAGGGGCGCGTCCGCGCATCGCCGGATTGGAATCGATCGATCCGATGCGCCAGAGCCAGCGGTACTGATACGGCTCCACCGGGCGCTCGCCGGCAGTCGCCGGCACCGTCGAGGTTCTCCACGAATCCGCTGGCCAGTCACGCAACCCATGCAGCGCGAGCAGGGGCCAGCCCGAGCGGACTCGCAGTTCGAACATGGCCGCGAGGGGGCCGGTCCACTCCCTGGTCGCGGGGGTGGTCATGGCCTGCCAATACGCATGGATTGTCGGACCGCGACGCTCGAGACCGACACGCCGCTCAACGCCCACGGCGAGCTGGTCATCGCTGAATTGCTGCGCAGCCGGATGCGCGCGGAAGCGATCGAGTTCGGTCTGTTCGATCGCGGAAGGGTTGGACTGATCCAGAACGTAGAACCTGATGTCGCGCGGGTCCGCCTGCATCGCGCAGCACCACGCCACGGCGACGTTGATCACCGCGCCCAGCGCGAGGCAGATCACGAGAGCCTGGCGAAACCGCATGCATGGCCGCGGCGGCATCATCACAACGCCATGGTAGTTGCCCAGACCCTCTCCCAATCCCCCTCGATTTCCCCCGCCGCACAATCGGAACAGCCTTCGTCGCGCAACCGGCACAGGTTCCGCCCCGTATCGCAAGAATCCGCGAGTCGCGCGGGCATTGAGCCGTTGTGAATTGGAGTCAGAGCAGCCACATTCCGGGGAGAACGATCATGCTTCATGCACAGCGCGGCGGCGCTCCAACAAGAGCCGTTCGCACCAATCGCGACGATGGCGTCATCGAGCCCGATGCGCGGCTCGTCTTCGCCGTGCTGGCGGCGGGAACGATTATCGGCGCACTGCTGACGACGCCGGCCCGGAGCGTTCCCGGCGTCGATGCGTTCGTCTCCCACCCCAAGCCGCTGACGCCCGGCCGCTGACCGGATCGCGCGTGCGGGCTCTTTGTAAATGCTAACTTTCTTGGGGAGACGTCGTGACCGCCGGCCGAGGTTGGCGAATACTGTGGCATGCCTTCACGTCCACTTGTTGCCTGCGCGGCAGCGCTGGCGCTTGCCCTGGTCAACTGGGCGGCCGCCGACATCATCTACGTCGATGACAGCGCTACCGGCGCGAGCACCGGTCTGACCTGGGCCGACGCGCACACCAATCTCGCGGCCGGGCTCGCAGCTGCTGAGCCCGGGGATGAGATCCGCATCGGCCAGGGAACCTATCGCCCCGCCGAGCCCGATGGCGATCGCAATGCAACTTTCGAAATCCTCGAATCGATCACGCTGGTCGGTGGGTACGCCGGCGTCGGAGCGGTCGATCCCGACGCCAACGATCCCGCAGCCTTTCCCACCATCCTCAGCGGCGACCTCAACGATAATGATCCCAACGACTTCGGGTATAGCCAGCAGGACTTCGCGAGAGCCGCGGAGAACGCCTTCCATGTGATCGTCATCGATGCGGTCGGCGTTGTCGTCCAAGGCGTGACGATTCGCGATGGCCACGGGTACGACGACATCACCGACGATCATTCCGCCGGTGGCGTGTGGGCCCTCGATGGCTCGGAAGCGACCTTCAACAACTGCCGCATTCAGCACAATCGCGCCATACTGCATGGCGCGGGCATCTACGCGCCGAATGCGATCATCGAATTGAACGATTGCACGTTCAAGAGGAACAGGAGCTTTCACGACTCCACCATCCCCAGCACGGGCAACGGCGCATGGCTGGGTGACGGCTCCAGCGTCAGCGGCTGCTCGTTCATCGATAACTTCGGCGCGCACATCGGCGCTGGACTGTTCGCCAACGACTGCACCATCGCCTCGACGCTGTTCGACAACAACTTCGGCGTCGTGCAGGGCAGCGCCATTGCCGGCGAAAATCTCACCATCACCGACTGCACCTTCACCCGGAACTCCGGCTTCGGCGGCACCGTCGCACTTGCTGATTCCACCATCGCAGGCTGTTCCTTCACCGACAACAACACCTCAGGCGGCACCGCGATCAGGACCCTCGACGGCTCAATCGTTGCGATCGAAGACTGCGTTTTCCGCGGCAACGCCGGAACGGCGATCAGGTCCGACGCGACGACCAGCATCGTCCGGTGCGATTTCATCCAGAGCGGCGAGTCATCATCCGGCGGGCTGGGCGCCGCCATTTTCAACGCCGGGCCACTCAACCTCGCCATGTGCCGGTTCCTCGGCAACGCCGCCGACAGGGGCGGCGCGATCTACAACAGCGACATTCTGCGGGCAGTCAGTTGCGTGTTCAGCGGCAATGCCGCCACCGAATCCGGCGGCGCGATTTACAACGTGGCCCTCGCGCGAATCTACAACTGCACGTTCGCCGGCAACTCCTGCGGAGGCAACAACGGCGGCGGCGCGCTGTACAACGGTTCTGCGCTGTTCATCGACAACAGCATTCTCTGGAACAACCGCGATGGCAACGACGCCGGCCGTCATGCTCAGGCATACAACAACGACGACGACATGAGGCTGCGGAACTGCATCGTGCAGGGCATGCCGCTGCTCGCGACGGCCGTGGGCAACATCGGCGCGAATCCTCTGTTCCGCGACGCCGACGGCCCCGACAACATCGCCGGCACCGAAGATGACGACCTGCGCCTGCGCAGCAACTCCCCGGCACGGGACTCCGGAGATAACGATCTGCTGCCCCCCGACGTCCTTGACCTGGATGGCGATGCGAATACGGCTGAGCCGAGTTCGCGCGATCTGGATGACCGCGCCCGAATTCGCCACGGCACGGTGGATCGCGGCGCTCTCGAAGGGTGATCGAACCAGCGGCGCGTTCCTCACCAAGTTCATGCGACAAACGTGAAAGATCGATCTGAATGAACTCATCTCGGTTTTCCATCGTTCTTGTGTGTTCGGCGATCGGCGTGATGACGTTGTGCACGCCGGCTGCGTGTGCCGACGTCATCTACGTGGATGACAGCGCCACCGGCGGCAGTACCGGTTTGACGTGGGCTGATGCCTACACAAGACTGACCGCAGGCATCGCAGCAGCCGAGCCAGGCGATGAAATCCGCATTGGGCAGGGCACGTATCGCCCGGCCGGGCCCGGCGGAAATCGTCACGCCAGTTTCGAGATTCTGGAGGCGATCGCCCTCATCGGCGGCTACTCGGGCGTCGGCGCGGCCGATCCCGACGCCAACGATCCCGCCGCGTTCGCGACCATTCTCAGTGGCGATCTCATCGGTGATGACAACAACAACTTCGCCAACTCCAGCGAGAACGTCTTTCACGTGGTCGTGGTCGATGCCGTCGGCGTCGTGATCGAGGGCGTGACGATCCGCGACGGGCACGGCGCTGGCCTCAGCACGAAGGACGATGAGTCGGGGGCGGGCATCCGGGCCCTGGATGGCGCAACCATCGACCTGACCAACTGCCGCATCCAGAACAACCAGGCGCTCCTGGCCGGCGCGGGAATCTACGCGGAAAACGCGACGATCAACATGACCGATTGCGTGGTGCGGAAAAATCGCGGGCTTTCCACGCCATCCTCCCGCGGCGCAGGCGCGTTCCTGGGCGAGGGCTCGAGCATCACCGGTTGCACGTTTGCGTTAAATGCGGGCGGTGTGTCGGGTGGCGGGCTGAGCGCCACCCATTGCACGATCTCACAGACGGTCTTCCACGGCAACAGTGCCGATCGCGGGGGCGCGATCGTCGGCGCGGACCTGATCATCACCGATTGCACCTTCATCGATAACGCCGCCATCGAGGGCGGCGCACTGAGCATTGGCAACGCGACCGTCGCCGGCTGCACCTTCGAAGCAAACCATTCCGGCAGCGGCGCGGCCATCCGCACGTCCGAGGCCGATCCAGTCGTCACGATCGAAGATTGCGCGTTCCGCAACAACAACGGCTCGAGTGGCACGGTGACGGCGTTCGGAGTGACGAACATCGTTCGATGCGACTTCCTGCAGAACAGCACGACCAACGACGGCTTCATCGGCGGCGCGATCTTCAATCTCGGCGTGATGTCGCTTGCGTTGTGCGGCTTCAATGGCAACAGCGCCGATGCTTTCGACGGCCGCGGCGGTGCGGTCTACAACAGTGGCACGTTGCGGGCGGTGAGTTGCCTGTTCAGCGGCAATGCAGCGGGGGCCGAGGGCGGCGCGCTGCGCAACACCGGCATATGCCGGCTGTTCAACTGCACATTCGCGGGCAACACGTGCAACACGCTGGACGGCGGTGGCGCGATCTTCAACGCCGACACTGGCGACCTGCGCCTGTACAACTGCATCGTCTGGGGCAACTCGGCCGATGGCGACACCAGTCGCAGGGGCCAGGCGTTCAACGATGAAGGTATGCTGATCTTCCGCAGCAGCATCGTGCAGGGCATGCCGCAGATCACGCTCGATCCGCTGGCCAACTCCGGGGCGAATCCAAAGTTCCGCGACGCCGACGGCCCTGACAACCTCGCCGGCACCGAGGATGACGACCTGCGTCTGCGCAACCATTCGCCGGCCCGGAACACCGGTCGCAACGAGTTCCTGCCCGCCGATGTGTTCGATCTTGATGGCGATGCCGACACCGCCGAGCCCAGTTCGCGCGATCTCGATGACCGCGCCCGAATCCGCCATGGCACGGTCGATCGCGGCGCGCTGGAGTCTTGAACTACAGCTCCACCAGTTGCATGTCGGACTCGACCTTCTCGACATCGCCTGCGAGAGCGACCTTTGCGAAATCGTCCGCCTTTAACGCCTGCGCCATCGCCTGGCGCGTGGCGGCGGCGTCGTAGACGCTCGGCCGCTCGCCGCTGCGAACCGCTGCCAGATCGAGTGCGATCTGGGACTCGCTCTTGCAGAAGTCGGCGGGCGCGATCGCGCGCTCGAAGGCCTGGATGCGGCCGGCGGCGTTCTCGAAGCAGCCCGACTTCTCCGCCCACGTCGCGCTGGGGATGACGACGTCAGCCTTGTCAGTCAGAAGGCTGGGCAGGGTGTCGATGACGGCGAGGAACCGCTTCTTTGCCCCCACCGCCGCCGCGAACGCCGGCGTCACCCAGTTGCTGGGATAGTTGCCGGTCAGGACCAGCGCGTCGATCGAGCCGTCCTTTGCGAGCGCGTTCTGCAGGCCGTCGAAATCCATCGCCTTGCCGCCCGCCAGTTGCTTGAGCACGCGCCGCACCCCGCGCGCGTTGGGGGCCTTCTCGGCGTAGATCTTGAAGCCATCCTTCATGCCCGCGCCGCCGGCGTAGATCTTGTCCTCGCCCTGCACGGGCACCGGGCCCAGCGCCAGCACGACATCGGGATTGATGCTCTGGGCAAACGTCGCCAGCAGCCAAGTGTCCTCGGACGCGAGCATCGGGCTGAGCATGAGCGCGGGCTTGCGGGCCTCACCCAGCGCGCTGACCACGGCCTCGTACGCCGCATCCCACGCCAGCGGAGCATCGACCGGATCGTTCGGATCGAAGCCCGATGTGCCCGCTGCCCGCACGCGTGGCATGGTCAGGCGATCGTCCGAGTGCACGAACTTCCAGCCGTAGCGAACCTCATCGGTGATCCACCACTTGTTGACCTCGAGATTGGTGCGCGGCTTGATGCGGTAGATCTGCCCCTTGCTGTGCTCGATGAAGATGTTGTCGCCTGATGCCGTCAGCGGATCGATCGAAGGCGTCTTGCTCAGGAACCACACGCGCTGCTGGAAGAGGAAGTCCTTGTCGAGCAGCGCGCCCACCGGGCAGATGTCCACCACGTTGCCCGAGAGTTCGCTGTTCAGCGCCAGGCCGGGGAAGACGTCGATCTGCTCGTGCGCGCCGCGGCCGTCCACGTACAACTCGCCGCCGCCGGTCACCTCGCGCGTGAAGCGCACGCAGCGCGTGCACATGATGCAGCGGTCGGAATACAACAGCACGTGTTCGCCCACATCCTTCTTGGGCTGCTTGATCTTCTCTTCCTGGAAGCGCGCGACGCCGCGGCCGTACTGGTACGAGTAATCCTGCAGGTGGCATTCGCCGGCCTGGTCGCACACCGGGCAATCGACGGGGTGATTGATCAGCAGGTATTCCATCACCGATTTCTGATTGGCGATGGCCTTGGGCGAATCGGTGTAGACGACCTGGTTGTCGCCGCAGGTCGTCTGGCAGGTGGGCAGGAGTTTGGGAATCGGCTCGAGCGCGCCGGTCTTGGGATTGGGCGCCCACACTTCGCCGAGGCAGATGCGGCAGTTGGCGACGATCGACAGCCCCGGGTGATAGCAGTAGTGGGGAATCTCGATGCCGGCATCGAGGGCGACCTGAAGAATGGTCTGGCCCTTGGTGAACTCGAGTTCGCGGCCGTTGATGGTGATCCTGGGCATGGTGCGATATTCCGGCGGAAGTCGAATGGTAGCAGACCGTCTGCCGCGCGCGGATTAGCATGCTCACGCTATCGTGCTCGCCCGACCGTGCGTGAATCATCCGACCCATGGAACGCATTCGCATGAACCGTTCTGCCATCGCTGCCACCCTGCTCGCGTCGAGCGCACTCGCCGGCTGCGCCAAGTACGAGTACGTCATCATCGAGCCGAGTGAGTTCGCCGGCCACCTGACCAAGCAGGAGCGCGTGATCGAGTGGGATCCGGTGACCTATCACCTCGTTGATCAGAACAGCCGCATCGGCATCCGCGTCGAGAACCCGACCGAATCAGCTCTGACAATCAAGGGTGAGGAGAGTTACGTCGTCACGCCCGATGGTCGCAGCGAACCAATGCGCGGCGGGACGGTCGCGCCGCAGACCTGGAGCGCCTTCACCGTGCCACCGCTGGTGCGCACGTACGAGAGCAGCGGCGGCATGTCGTTCGGCTTGGGCGTGGGCACGTGGGGCCATCACGGCGGTGGCGGCATCGGCGTGGGCTACGACCCGTTCTACGACGATGTCTACCTGCCGCACGATGTGGTCGCCTGGCAATGGAAGGAGGGCGCGGTGCGCGTGCACCTGACCATCGAGCCCAAGGACAATCCCGCCGGCCGCGTCGAACACGAATTCATCGTCGAGCGGCGGAAAGTCGAATAGGACCCCGCCGCGGCCCGCTCAGCCCGCCGAAGGCTGAATCTGAACGCGGTCTTGCTGAAGCTCCTGTTGAACATCGGTTGCGCCGCGCGTTAGGATTTGTGCGTAGGGACTGAATGGGCGGAAGGAGATGGACCATGACCAGGCGCGTCCTCGCATGCGCAGTCGGCTGCGCGCTGTCCTGTTGCGCCGTTCCTGCGGCGATTGCACAAGTCAACCTCAACGTCAACACGATTGTCGATGCGGCGGACTACAACCTGCCCGATGGCGTGTGCGATTGCGACAGCGTCATTCCCGGGCCGCAGTGCTCGCTGCGTGCGGCGCTCCAGAACGCCAATCAACTGGGCGGCTGGGTCATCATCAATCTCGGCGCGACGACGTATGTCCTGTCGCTGGGTGGCGCGGATGATCTCGGCGCCGTCGGCGACCTCGACGTCTTCGCGGCGGCTCTGACCCGCCTGGAAATCCTCGGCGCCGCCGGAACGGTCATCAACGGCTCGGGACTGATCGCCGGCGGCGCGCCCGATCGCATCCTCCACATCTTGCCCTCCGTCGCCGGCACATGCGACATCATCGTCAGCAATCTCACCGTGCAGAACGGCGCGGGCGTGCAGTTCGGCGCGGGGCTCAACCAGCAGAGCGGTCGCGTGCGCCTGAGCAACGTCACGTTCATCGACTGCACCGCCACCAGCGCCGGCGGTGGCGTGCACACGACCACGGCGCAGGCGTTCATCCATACTGGCGGCGGCTACAACAATTGTGATGCCGCGGTCTTTGGCGGCGGCGCGTTCCTCGGCTCGACGGCGGCGGCGACTGTCGCACTGAATGGACTGAACATCCTGAACTGCGATGCCCCCACGATGGGCGGCGGCGTGCGCGTCGCCCAGAACGCCGTCGCATCCATCAGCAATTGCAGCATCGGCTCGGCGAACGATTCCGCCTCCGGCGGCGGCGTATCCAATCGCGGCTCGCTCACGATGATCGATACCAGCGTCGCGGCGAATTTCTCCAGCAGCGTGGGCGGCGGCGTGGCCAACGACCTTGGTGCGACGCTCATCATGAACCGTTGCACGCTCGTGCAGAAC
>Ga0111538_10000469_pt1 | contig 53217 bp, 52 predicted proteins | sample SoiMethybrSBSTD1_FD_79669 | JGI IMG/M metagenome (GOLD analysis project Ga0111538, IMG submission 79669) | Bulk soil microbial communities from a Populus tree surrounding site in Tennessee, USA - Soil MetaG P. TD hybrid SBSTD1 (version 2)... | ecosystem: Environmental > Terrestrial > Soil >... | reverse complement strand
CGAGAGCCAGAACATCACGCACCAGCAGAAGAAGCTCGACGACGAGGCGCTCAAGGAATTCCGCAACCGCATCTTCATGCAGATCTCCGACGAGGAGATCGCCAACGCACCGTTCAAGAAGCCACCGGAAGACAGCGAGGAGATGAAGTACCTGCGCGAGCGTCGCAAGCGCCTCGGCGGGCATCTGCCGCAGCGGCGCGCCAATGCGCCGGCGCTCGAAGTGCCGCCGCTCGAAGCATTCGACTCGCTGCTGCAGAGCTCCGGCGAGCGCGAGTTCTCCACCACGATGGCGCTGGTGCGCATCCTGCAGATGCTGGTGAAGGACAAGAACATCGGCAAGCACGTCGTGCCGATCGTGCCGGACGAGGCGCGAACCTTCGGCATGGAAGGCATGTTCCGCCAGGTCGGCATCTATTCTTCAATGGGCCAGCTGTACACGCCGCAGGACGCGGACCAGCTGATGTTCTACAAGGAAGACAAGAAGGGACAGATTCTCGAGGAAGGCATCAACGAGGCCGGCGGGTTGTGCTCGTTCATCGCGGCGGGCACGGCGTATTCGAACCACGGCGTCAACATGGTGCCGTTCTTCATTTATTACTCGATGTTCGGTTTCCAGCGCGTGGGCGATTTCATCTGGGCGGCGGGTGACAGCCAGGCGCGCGGTTTCCTCGTGGGCGGCACTGCCGGCCGCACGACGCTCGCGGGCGAGGGTCTGCAGCACCAGGACGGTCACAGTCAGCTGCTCTCGACGACAGTGCCCAACTGCGTTTCCTACGATCCTGCGTTCGCTTACGAGCTCGCGGTCGTGATCCAGGACGGCCTGCGGCGCATGTTCGCCGCGCAGGAGGACGTCTTCTTCTATATCACCTGCATGAACGAGAACTACGCGCACCCTGCCATGCCGAAGGACGCGCAGGCGGGAATTCTCAAGGGCATGTATCTGCTGCAGGCGGGCGGGCGCGGCAAGGTACGCGTCAATCTGCTCGGCTCGGGCACGATCCTGCGCGAGGTGATGAAGGCCGCGGAGATTCTCGAGCGCGACTACGGCGTACCCGCAGATATTTTCAGCGTGCCGAGCTACTCGGAGCTGCGTCGCGAAGCGCTCGACGTCGAGCGTCGCAACCTGCTGCATCCCGAGCAGCCGGCGCAGCAGCCCTATGTCCGCCAGTGTCTCGGCGATCGCGCCGGGCCGTTCATCGCGGCGAGCGACTACATGAAGATCGTTCCCGACCAGATCCGGCAGTGGGTGCCCGGTCGCTTCCTCGTGCTCGGTACCGACGGTTACGGCCGCAGCGATTCGCGGGCGCAGCTGCGCCGCCACTTCGAAGTCGACGCGCAGCACATCGTGCTCGCTTCGCTGCGCGCGCTCGCCGACGAAGGCAAGCTCGACGTCGCGACCGTCAAACAGTGCATGAAGAAGTTCGACATCGATCCCGAGCGGCCGAACCCGGTCACGCAGTAGCTGCCCATGGCGCAAGACATCACCATTCCCGATCTCGGGGATTTCAAGGACGTCGAGGTCATCGATGTGCTGGTGAAAGCCGGCGACAAGATCGATGTCGACACACCGCTGATCACGCTGGAGACCGAGAAGGCGACCATGGACGTGCCGTCGACCGCGGCCGGTGTGGTGAAGTCGGTGGCGATCAAGAAGGGCGATCGCGTTTCGAAAGGCTCGGTGATCGTGCAGGTGGAGGGAGGAGGAGAAGCTCCCGCCGCGAGTCAGCCCAAGCCCGCCGCGCCCCAGCCCGCAGAGCCGCCGCAACCGAAAACACCCGAACCTCAGGCAGCTGCCGCGGCTCCGGCTCCGTCCGCACCCACCACCAACCGCCAACCGCTAACGGTTTCTATCAATGAGGCAGGTTTCGCGACAGCTTATGCGAGTCCGTCGGTGCGCAAGTTCGCGCGCGAGCTCGGCGTCGATCTCGGCAGCGTCAAGGGTACCGGTGTCAAAGGGCGCATCACTCCTGACGATGTGAAAGCCTGGGTGAAGCAGGCGCTCAAGAGCGGCGCGCCGGCCGGCGGCGCTCTGCCGAAAGTAGCCGAGGTCGACTTTGCGAAGTTCGGCACCGTCGAGGTCAAGCCGCTCGGCCGCATCCAGAAAATTTCCGGCCCGCGTCTGCAGGCGAGCTGGCTCAACGTTCCGCACGTCTGGCAGATGGACGAGGCCGATATCACGGAGCTGGAAGCGACGCGCAACAAGCTCAAGGGCGACGCGAGCAAGGCAGGCGTCAAGCTCACGCCGCTCGCATTCATCCTGCGCGCATGCGTGCAGGCGCTGCGCGAGTTCCCGCTGGTGAACACCTCGCTGGATGCGTCCGGCCAGAATCTCGTCTGGAAGAAGTATGTGCACCTCGGTTTCGCCGCCGACACGCCGAACGGCCTGGTCGTGCCGGTGATCCGCGATGCCGGCAAGAAAGATGTCTACGAGCTTGCGCGCGAGCTGGCGACGCTGTCCGAGAAGGCGCGCGCCGGCAAATTGTCCGCAGCTGAAATGCAGGGCGCGAGCTTCACTGTTTCGAGCCTGGGCGGCATCGGCGGCACGTCGTTTACGCCCATCATCAATGCGCCGGAAGTTGCAATCCTCGGCGTTGCGCGCTCCAGCATGCGGCCCGTCTATCAGGACGGGAAATTCGTGCCACGACTGATCCTGCCGTTCACGTTCGCGTACGACCACCGCGTGATCGACGGCGCGGCGGCCGTGCGTTTCACGACGTTCCTCGCGCAGAAGCTCGCCGACGTGAAGGGCCTGCTGGAAGCCGTGCCGTGAGCCGCGTCGTCGTTCCCGATCTCGGCGATTTCAAGGACGTCGAAGTCATCGACGTGCTCGTCAAGCCGGGCGATGCCATCCAGCTCGAATCGCCGCTGATCACGCTGGAGACCGAGAAAGCGACGATGGACGTACCTTCGTCCGCTGCCGGCGTCGTGAAGTCGGTCGCGGTGAAGAAGGGCGATCGCGTTTCCAAGGGCAGCGTCATTGTGGAAGTGGAGGGAGAAGCGGTTAGCGGTTCGCGGTTGGCGGATAGTGCGGAAAAGAAAGAGCCGCCTGCCAAGACGCCCCAACCGCCGGCAGCAGACGTTGCGTCTCCAGCCTCTGCACCAACCGCCAACCGCCAACCGCCAACCGCTTCCTCTTACGACTTCGACGTTGTCGTACTTGGCGCGGGACCTGGCGGTTACACAGCTGCATTCCGTGCTGCCGATCTCGGCATGCGCACCGCGCTCATCGAGCGCTGGCCGCAGCTGGGCGGCGTGTGTCTGAACGTCGGTTGCATTCCGTCCAAGGCGCTGCTGCATGCGGCCAAGGTCATCGAGGACGCGGAGGCGATGAGCAGCGCGGGCCTGCACTTCGGCAAACCGCAGATCGATACCGCGAAGCTGCGCGAGTGGAAGAACAAGGTCGTCGGCCGGCTCACCGGCGGACTCGTGACGCTCGCGAAGCAGCGCAAGGTGGAAGTGATTCGCGGCACCGGTAAGTTCGTCTCGCCGCACGAGATCGAAGTCGCCGGCGACGGCGCGTCGCGTCGCGTTTCGTTCGCTCACTGCATCATTGCCGCAGGCTCCGAGGCGATCCGCTTGCCGAATCTGCCGGACGATCCGCGGATCATCGATTCGACCGGTGCGCTCGAGCTGGATCTGCCGCAGCACATGCTCGTGGTCGGCGGCGGCATCATCGGCCTGGAGATTGCCACCGTGTACGACGCGCTCGGCGTGAAGGTGAGCGTCGTCGAGCTGACCGACGGACTGATGCCGGGTTGCGATCGCGACCTGGTGCGGCCGCTCGAGCGGCGCATCGCCAAGCGCTACGAGCGGATCATGGTCAAGACGAAGGTCAGCAAAGTCGAGGCCGCAAAGGAAGGCCTGCGCGTGACGTTCGAGGCCGAGCCGGCGATCGCGCCGGAGGTCTACGATCGCGTGCTGATCGCGGTGGGCCGCAGCCCGAACGGCCGCAACATCGGCGCCGAGGCCGCGGGCGTGCTGGTCAATGAGCGCGGCTTCGTGCCGGTCGACCGCCAGATGCGCACGAACGTGCCGCACATCTTCGCGATCGGCGACATCGCCGGCCCGCCGATGCTCGCGCACAAGGCGTCGCACGAGGGCAAGCTGGCGGCGGAAGTCGCGCACGGCGAGAAGCACGCGTTCGATGCGCGCGTGATTCCGTCGGTCGCCTACACGGACCCGGAAGTCGCCTGGGTGGGGCTTACGGAAACGGATGCAAAGGTGAAGGGCACGACGTACGAGAAAGCTACGTTCCCCTGGGCGGCGAGTGGCCGCTCGCTAGCACTCGGCCGTGACGATGGCATGACGAAGCTGCTGTTCGATCCGGCGACGCGCCGGGTCATCGGCGGCGGCATCGTCGGGCCAAACGCTGGCGACCTGATTTCGGAGGTGGCACTCGCCATCGAGATGGGGAGCGATGCCACCGATCTGGGCCTCACGATCCATCCCCACCCGACGCTCTCCGAGACCATCATGTTCGCCGCCGAGGCGTTCGACGGCACGCTCACCGACCTGTACGTGCCCAAGAAGAAGCCTCAGCAATCGGGCTAAAGCCCGGCCTACAGTCCGACCCTACAAGCGTAGAATCCGGCAGTCCCGAACAACGATAACGGGGAGGAGCTGCTGTGGACTTCAACAAGCTGATCGCGCGCGTCAAGGGCATTCTACTGACGCCCAAGACCGAGTGGCCGGTGATCGCCGGCGAGCAGACCACCGTCGCGGACCTCTACAAGGGCTACATCATCTGGCTCGCGGCGATTCCGCCGATCTTCACGTTCCTGAAGTTCAGCCTGATCGGCGCCAGCCTGCCGTTCGCCGGCACCTTCCGCGTCGGCATCGGTCCTGGCCTGTCGCAGATGGTGCTGACCTACGTGCTGTCGCTCCTGATGTTCTACATCGTGGCGTTGATCATCGATGCGCTCGCGCCGAACTTCGGCGGGACGCGGGACCGCGTGCAGGCATTCAAGGCCATCGCCTACGCCTACACCGCCTCGTGCGTTGCCGGCGTCGTCGTGATCCTGCCGTTGATTGCCGTGCTGATCTCGATTGCGGCCGGCATCTACGGCATCTATCTGCTGTACCTCGGTCTGCCGCACACGATGAAGTGTCCGCCGGATCGGGCCGGCGGCTACACCGCCGTGATCGTCGTCATCACTATCGTGCTGGCCGTCGTGATCTACGGCGTCCTCGGCGCCGTGACGGGCGCCGGCATGTGGATGCGCGGCTCGCCCTACAGCATGACGCACGACTCCAGCGATGTGACCTTCGACAAGGACAGCACCGGCGGCAAGCTCGAGCAGTGGAGCAAGCAAGTCGAGGACGCAAGCAAGAAGATGGACGAGGCGCAGAAGTCCGGCGATCAACAAGCGCAGAGCGACGCGATGAAGACGATGGTCGGCGCCGCGATGGGCGCCGGCGGCGCGGTCGAGGCTCTGGCGCCGGATCGCCTCAAGCCGTTCCTGCCCGAGTCACTCGGCGACATGAACCGCTCGACGTTTTCCACTCAGCGCAACAGCGCGATGGGCATGCAGATGACCGAGGCGCGCGCAACGTACATGAATGAGAACGGCCGCGCGTGGGACCTGCAGATCACGGACACGGGCAGTGCGAAGGGCTTGCTCGCGCTCGCCGGCTGGGCCGGGATCGAAGGCGAGAACGAAACGGCCACCGGCTACGACAAGACATATCGCGAGGATGGGCGGCTCATTCACGAGCAGTGGGACCGCAGCAGCTCGCGCGGCGAGTACGGCATGGTCCTCGGCGATCGCTTCACCGTGAAGATCGAAGGCGAAGCCGACAGCATCGATGATCTGAAGGCGGCGCTGGCCGACCTGGATCTCGAGGCGCTCGAAAAACTGAAGGGCGAAGGCGTGGCGAAGAACTGATGTCCGCCGCCGGCGAGCGCATGAAAGTCATCGATGTGCCGCAGCCGGGCGGACCGGAAGCGCTCGTGCTCGTCGAGCGGCCGGTGCCGCAGCCGGCGCCCGGTGAAGTGCTGATCGAAGTCGCAGCCGCGGGGCTGAATCGCGCGGACATTCTGCAGCGTCGCGGTTTGTATCCGACACCGCCCGGTGCGCCGTCCCATCCCGGCCTCGAAGTCGCCGGGACGATCGCCGCCATCGGCGCGGACGTCACCGAGTTCAAAGTCGGTGACGCCGTCTGCGCGCTGCTCCAGGGCGGCGGCTACGCCGAGTACTGCTGCGTCGATGCCGGGCAGGTGCTGCCGATTCCCGGATCGCTCGACATGATCGAGGCCGCCTCGCTGCCGGAGGCGATGTTCACAGTGTGGAGCAACGTGTTCGGATTCGGTCGACTGCAGCCCGGCGAAACGCTGCTCGTGCATGGCGGCTCCAGCGGCATCGGTGTCGCTGCGATTCAACTCGCCGCAGCGCTCGGACACACAGTGTTCGCGACCGCGGGCTCTGCGGACAAGTGCCGTTTCTGCGAGAGTCTCGGCGCGCGTCGCGCGATCGATTACAAGAGCGAGGACTTCGTCGCCGAGATCGCAAAGCAGACCGGCGGCCGCGGCGTCAACGTCGTCTTCGATATGGTCGGCGGCAGCTACGTGCCGCGGAATCTGCAGGTGCTCGCGACGGAGGGCCGTCTCGTCATCATCGCCACGCAGGGCGGAATGAAGGGCGAGATCGATGTGCTGCGGATCATGCTGCAGCGACTGGTCATCACCGGCTCGACGTTGCGACCGCGCTCAGTCGAGTTCAAGCGCGCGATTCGCGATCAACTGCTCGAAAAGGTGTGGCCGCTGATCGCTGCGGGTCGCGTTCGTCCGATCGTCGACTCGGTGTTCGCGCTCGCGGAGGCGAGCAAGGCGCATGCCCGCATGGAGAGCAGCGAGCACAAAGGCAAAATTATTCTCACGCTGGGCTGATTGCGTAATGCAGGCCTACAACAGGTGGCGGAAATCTCGCTGTGTTGAATACGCACCAATCCGTATTTATCCTCTTGTGTGCCTTTTTTGCCGAAATGTCTTTGGCGGGCGTCGATGCGGCTCTGGTAGATACCGTGTTCGGCAATTTTTGAGCGGGTGTCCCCGAGGCGCGCTCCGCCGTACGGAAACGGCGTTGTCGGTCACATTGGTCTTCCAGGGCTGGAAAGGATGCGGACGTGAACCACCTCGATCGCGCACAGTCGTTCATTGAGCTTTGCCGCAGCGGCACGCCGGCCGGCGAGCTGGCGATCGTCTTCCAGCGCGAGCTCGACGCCTGGGGATTCCGTTTCTTCTCGTGCTGCTCGCACGTCGATCCGCTGCGTCCGCCGCGCGGCGCGGTGATCCTGCACAATTATCCGGCCGAGTGGATGCGCGCGTTCAGCGAGCTCGACTTCTACTACATCGATCCGGTCTTCCACTACGCGAACCGCTCGCGCACGCCGTTCTTCTGGGATGCCGACGAGTTTCGCGCCGAGCTGACCGCGCCGCAGCTGGAAATCATGGAAGAGGCGCGCCGCTTGGGCATCGAGCATGGCTACACGGTGCCCCTGCACGCGCCGCGCTCGCCCGGCGCATATCGCGCATCGTGCTCGGTCGTGCCGGACTCTGCCGGCGTGGGTGCCGAGGCGTACCTGGCCGTGCAGCTGATGGCTTGTTACATGTACTCGGCGCTCAGCCTCGAAGCGGAAGAAAAATCGGGCGGCCACGGTGCGCGTGGCCTGACGCGTCGCGAGCGCCAATGCCTGGAGCTGGCGGCGCAGGGCAAGAGTGACTGGGTCGCCGGCAGGATCCTCGGCATCAGCGAGCGCACCGTTCACAACCACATCGAGCATGCGAAACGCCGGCTCGGCGTGGCAACGCGCGTCCAGGCAATCGTGCACGCGCTCGTCAGTCGACAGATTGCTTTCGGCGATGTCATCCGTTCCACTGCGGACGAGAACGCCGACTCGCGCCAGGCCGGTCGCTCCTGACCCACCCGGCCGCGGCTCCCTCACAGCCCGACTGATCCGATCGGCTCAATTCCGCGCCCCGCGGAATTCGTTCAGGCTTGTCCGCAACCAGGGAGTGGCGCAGTACATAATTTAATGGGGAACGCATGAACACACTGGCACACATCTCATTGAAGCGACGGATTCCGCTTCAGCTCGGAAGCGAAGGCTCCAGGAAGAGCGATGAGGACCCCATGACAGAAGGTGCCGTCTACGAACGCATCAAGAACTGGCTCCTGGCGCAGGCGCTGGTGCCCGGTCAACTGCTGCAGATCGGCGTGCTCGCGGACGAGCTGGGCGTGAGCACCACCCCGGTCCGCGAAGCGCTCACCCGGCTCGCGGCCGAGCGCCTGATCATGTCGGTCCCGAAGCGCGGCTTCTTTGCGCGGACGCCGTCGGAAGACGACATCTTCGGTCTGTATTCGGTCAACCGGACGATCCTCGATGCGGCCGTGGGACGCTGGCCGGAAGTGAATCCCGCGCCGGCCGCCGGGGCCGACGAGGCTGCACCGATCTCGATTCAGGAGCGCAGTGCCGAGCAGCTGGCGCGTGAGACGGGCGAGCTGTTCCTGCAGGTCGCGCTGCGCTCGGGCGTGGCCGAGTTCGCCGAGATCGTCCGTAACATGAACGATAGCCTGCATCACGCGCGGGTGCTGGAGTGCGAGATCGTGCCCGACGTGTTCGTCGAGCTGGCCCGGATAGCCGAGCTGATCGCCGCTCACGACCGCGTGCAGCTGCGCCCCGCGCTCGAGACCTATCACAACCAGCGGTTGGGACTCGTCGCCTCGATCTCCAAGGAGCTGCTGCTGCGGCCGTTTACGACCGCCGACTGGTGATCCGATCCCGCTGTGCAGTGCGCCGGCCCGTCCCCCTAGCGCGGCCAGGGAGCTGACCCCACCGCCTCGCCCGGTCTAGATCTGAGGGTAGTTCAGATTTATTCCGCGAGCGCAGGCCGTTAGGTGATCGAACGTCAGCAGCACGACGAGCAGGGCTCCGACCCGGCGCTGGAGCCGCCGTCCGGTACGCGCCGCCCTCAGGCTGACGACGACCCCCGCAACCACCGCCTCGTGGCCTGGTTCAAGCGCTGGCGCAAGCCGATCCGGCAGTGGTTGTCGCACCGGTCGTCGGTGCCGACCGCGGACCTGGACGACCTCGCCCAGGAGGTATTCCTGCGCCTGCTACGCTATAGCGACGACGTAGCGATCGATAACCCGCAGGGCTATCTCTTCAGGATTGCCGCCAACGTCGCCAACGAATGGCAGGAGCGGTCCCGGCTTCGCAGGCCGCATGACGACAGCTGGCTCGAGGACCTGCAGGTCGAATTCAACGACGAACCGGAAAACACCATCGCGCGCGAAGTGGCGCGTGAATACATGCAAGAAGCCGTCAACAAGCTGCCGCGGCGCCAGCGCGAGGTCCTGTTGCTGCACGTGAACGAAGGCCTGACCTACAAGCAGATCGCGGAACGCCAGGGACTGACCTACCGAGTGATCCTGCGCGAACTCACGCGCGCGTACAGCCAGCTGCGCATGCAGCTCAAGCAGGACGACCTCGGCGACATGGAGAATCGGTGATATGCCGATGACTGACCAGGACGATCAAGGGATGCGGACGGTCAGCGATCAGGCTGCGGAGTGGTTCATTCGCCTGCGGGATCGCGACCTCACCATGACCGAGCGGCGCAAATACGTGCGCTGGCTGAAGCAGTCGCCGAATCACATCGCTGAGTTCATGCGGCTGTGCCGGCTATATGGCCGGGTCAAGCGCGCCAAGCTGCCCCCGCTGCCGCCGGAGGTCGAGGAGTCGAACGTCATTGCCCTGATGCAGCGCGAGCCGCTCATCCCTGCGGACGAGCGCCGGCCGGGGTGGTTCGACTCGCGCCGGCTGCGGCTGGCGGTGGTGGCGTGCTCTCTGGCCCTGGTTGGCGTGATCGCGACCATCGCGCTCTCCAGCAACACCATTCAGACCGACGCCGGCGAATGGCGCACGGTGCAGCTCGCCGACGGCAGCACCGTGAGCACGGGCCCGAACACGCTGATGCGGGTCGAGTACAGCAAGGAGATCCGCAGGATCAAACTGGCGCGCGGCGAGGCCATGTTCAGGGTCATGAAAGATCCGTCGCGTCCGTTCATCGTCAACGCCGGCGGTGCTGTGGCTCGTGCAGTCGGAACGCGCTTCGGCGTCGAGCGTCGCGCGGATCTCATTCGGGTGACGGTGGCGGAGGGCAAGGTCGCGGTCGTGCGGGGCGATCAGGCCGCCGCGCTGGAGCACGCAGTCGATCTCCGCGTTGCCACTGCGCTGGTCGCGGACGAGGGACTCGACATTCCGCTCAACACACCGACAGTGCCGTTGCACGTCGAGAAGGTTAATTCGGCGCACGCGCTGGCGTGGGCGAACGGTCAGCTGATCCTGCAGAACGAGACGGTCGGCGAAGCGGTCGAGGAGTTCAATCGTCGCAATCGGCTGCAGCTGCGGGTTGAAGATGCACAGCTTGCAGGCTCGCACCTGTGCTGCGTATTCGACGCATCGGATCCAGAGGCGTTCGCGAAGCAGATTGCTGCCAGCGGCGAGGACGTTCAGCTGATACGCGAAGGAGATACGCTACGCATCGTGCCGCGCGGACCCGGCCAGTCCACGGAGCCGGCGCGATGATGCAACGCGGGTGACTTTGCAATAGGGATGTCTGAGGCGGCCTCAATTGCCGCCTCTCAAAGCCTATGGCATAAGGCCTGTGCATTAACGGACCGCAGTCGAGCGGGAACACGAAAACGGAACAGTCGTGTTGCAGGATGGTCGCGATAACGGGAAGCGCGAGCTGATCAGCCAGGAAGCTGCTGAGTGGTTTGCGCGCATGCGGGATCCCCGCGTCTCGCTCGATGACCGGCGACGCTTCCTGCGCTGGCTGAAGGAATCGCCGGTACACATTGCCGAGTACCTCACTATCGCCGACATCAATGGCGATCTGCAGCGCGTGCAGCTGACGGCTGGCAACGTCACCAAGACAACGCGTACCGCACCCGTGTCGGGTTGGAAAGTCGCAGCTGCGATCGCAGTGTTCGGGGTCGCAGTGCTGTTGTTCATTGTCGCGCGCTCTGCCTGGCACGAGCGTTCGATTGCCACGGAGCCCGGTCAATGGACGACGGAGGTACTGGCCGACGGCAGCGAGGTGCAACTCGGGCCGAGCACGTTGCTGCAGGTCGATCTCGGCGATGCGCGGCGATCCGTCGTGCTCGCGCGCGGCGAGGCGTATTTCAAGGTCGCAAAAGATCCGGCGCGCCCGTTCTCCGTCCGGGCCAATGCGTTTGCAATCCGCGCCACGGGCACCGAGTTCGCGGTCGCTCGCCGCAAGAGCGAACTGATCGTCACTGTCGTCGAAGGTTCAGTGCGCGTCGCGCCGAGATCCCGCTCGGAGGGCGGCGACGATGAGCTGAGCGTGCCGATCGCGGCGGATCAGCAGTTGAGAATTGCCGACACGTGGCCGCAGACGCCGCGCCAGGTCGACGTTTGCTACGAGCTTGCATGGCGCGAGCGCCAGCTGATGTTCCGGGCCGGCGATACGCTCGCTGACGCCGTCGACGAATTCAATCTTCGCAACCGCATCCAGCTGCAACTGGATCCGCCTGCAGCAGCGGTACCGGTGCGCGGCACCTTCGATGCCTCGGATCCGGTTGCATTCGCCAGGATCATGGACAGCACGGCGCCGGTCGCAATCGAGCGACTCTCGCCCGACTTGCTGCGCATCGGGTCTGAATAGCAAACGCACGTCCCCGAGTCTGCTGACGCGCGCGCCGGGATCATCGCGCGAGCAAGCGAGGTCTTCACAACTCATGGGGCACTGCGTGCGCATCGGCTTCAGTAACAAGAAGATCGCAGCGCGCCTGGAAAAAAGCGTGCGCACGGTGAAGACCCAGCTCACGTCGGTCTACAGGAAGTGCGGCGTGCGCAGTCGCAGCCGGCTGCTGGCGCTGATGATGCCGCGGCTGTCATACGACTGAGAACAACTCCAGGTAGAAAATATCCCGCGAAATTTTCTCCCTGGGAACGCGCCAGCCGCGTTCCGCCGCCACGACACCTGTGAGATTCCGGCAAAATCCGGTGCCGCCGGGGCTGACGTTTGCGGGTGCGCCGGTCTACACGTTTGGAAGGGACCACCGGTATGGAACAGTTCGACGACGGCACGCAGGGTTCGATCAGGGAGCACGCGGCAGAGTGGTTCTTGCGCCTGCACGCGCACGATCTGAGTGTCGCCGAGCGCTTTGCTTACCTGCAGTGGCTCAAGGCTTCGCCGGCGCACATCGGCGAGACGCTGCAGATCTGCAAGCTGTACTCGCTCCTCTATCCTTTGAAGCAGCAGCTGTTCTTCACGAACGAGGATCACGTTACAAATATCATCGAGCTGCCTCGCGAAGACAATGCGGCACGGCCATCGAGAACGCGCAGTAGTTGGCACATCCGTGCGCTGATCGTCGTCGTGGCTATCGGCGGCGCACTGCTCGCAGGATCGATCGTCAAGCGCACCTGGCTCGATGCGACGATCGAAACGCAGGCGAGCGAGTGGCGCAGTCTGCCGCTCAACGACGGCAGTCTCGTCAGCGTCGGTCCGCACACGCGGTTGCGCAATCAGTTCGGCGAGCGGCAACGGTTGCTGCGTCTCGCGCGCGGCGAGGCGTTGTTCGAAGTCGCGAAGGATGCATCGCGTCCGTTCATCGTCGACGCCGAGCTCGCAGTCGTTCGCGCCACGGGGACGAGATTCGGAGTGTCGCGGCGCGACCTCGAAGTGACCATCACGGTGGAGGAGGGCACTGTGCTCGTCGGCCGCGATCGCGATCAATCGGACGCTGTGGAGGTCGAGGGCGGCGAGCAGGCGATCGTGAGCGGAACCTGGCCGCCGGTGGTTCGACGCGTGAATTCCGTGCGCTCGCTCGCCTGGTCCAACCGTCGTCTGATCTTCGACAACGACACCGTGGCAGTCGCGGTCGAAGAGTTCAATCGCCGCAATCGCGTGCAACTGGTCGTGGATCCGGCCCTGAGCACGCAGCGTGTCTTCGGCGAGTTCTATGCCGACGACCCCGGCTCGTTTGCCGAATCCGTCGCCCATACCCGAAAGGGGATCGTCCTGTATCAGTCCCGCGACGTCATCCTCCTGCAGCCGGTGGCACAACCTCGTTAGAATGCGCGGCCGGGAACGAGTCCCGGCTCCGGTTGCGAGGTACGACCTTGGTCTCATTTGTCCGCGTCATCGACTCGCACACGTGTGGGGAGCCGACCCGGCTGGTGCTGGAAGGCGGACCGGACCTAGGCACTGGACCGCTGAGCGACCGGCTCAGCCGCTTCCGCGACCACTTCGACAGCTACCGTTCCGCAATCGTGAATGAGCCGCGCGGCTCGGACGTGGTCGTCGGCGCCCTGCTGTGCCCGCCGCACCGGGCCGATTGCCGGTTCGGGGTCATCTTCTTCAACAATGTCGGCTTTCTCGGGATGTGCGGCCACGGCACGATCGGCCTGGTCGCGTCGCTCGCCTACCTGGGACAGGTGCAGCCCGGACTGGTCAAGATCGATACTCCGGTCGGTCCGGTGGACGCAGTGCTGCACGCGGATCAGCAGGTGACGGTTTCCAACGTGACCAGCTTCCGCAAGCACAAGCAGGTCGCGGTCCAGGTGCCCGGTGTCGGTGAAGTGCGCGGCGACGTTGCCTGGGGCGGAAACTGGTTCTTCCTGGTAGAGCGCCACGAGCTGCGCATAGATCTGCAGAACGTCGACGCGCTCACCGACTTCACCTGGCGTGTGCGCCAGGCCGTCAATGCGGCGGGGTACCCGGAAGTCGACCACGTCGAAATGTTCGTGCCTTCGGCTGCCAGCGGCGCGAACAGCCGCAATTTCGTGCTGTGTCCTGGCAAGGCGTACGATCGGTCCCCGTGCGGGACGGGGACCAGCGCCAAGCTGGCCTGTCTCGCCGCCGATGGGAAGCTGGCCGAAGACGAGGTCTGGGTGCAGGAGAGCGTGATTGGCAGCGTGTTTGCGGCCCGGTACCGCTGGTGCGACCGCCGCACCGGGGAGATTGCGCCGTTCATCACCGGCACCGCGCATGTGACGGCTGAAGCCACGCTGCGCCTGGATCCGAACGATCCTTTCCGTTGGGGAATTCGTCCGCCGCGCCCTGACCGCGGCGCATGAAGCATGTCCTGATTTGCGGCGCCGGCGCCGTGGGTCTGTGCTCGGCGCTCTTCCTGCGCGAGCGCGGCTACGAGGTCACGGTGCTCGAGCGCGACAGCGTCGGCGGCGACGGCTGTTCGTTCGGCAATGCCGGCATGGTCGTGCCGAGCCATTTCACTCCGCTCGCCGCGCCTGGCGCTATCGGCCTCGGCCTGCGCTGGCTGCTGGATCCGGGCAGTCCCTTCTACATCCGCCCGCGCCTCGATCTCGCACTGGCCTCGTGGATCCTGCATTTCCTGCGGGCCGCGAACCGCGAGCACGTGGAGCGTGCCGGTCCGGTCCTGCGCGACATGCTGCTCGCCAGTCGCGAGCTGTACGAGCAGCTGGCCGATCGATGCGACAACGGCTTCGGCCTGGCCAAGCGCGGCATGCTGATGTTGTGTCAGACGCGCGCCGGCCTCGAGGAAGAGACGCGGGCCGCGCGACGGGCGCGTGATCTCGACCTGCCAGTGGAGATCGTTTCGTCGGCGCGTGCCGCCGATCTCGATCCCGACATCGGCATGGAGATCATCGGCGCCGCGTTCTATCCGCTCGATTGTCATCTAGATCCGCGTCTACTGATGCGCAAGCTGACGGACCTCGCGGTCGGCGCCGGCGTCACGTTACGTTGGTCGACGCCGATCGATGGATGGCGAACCGACGGCGCGCGAGTGACCGCGGCTGCGACCTCGCAGGGCGACTTCGCCGCCGATGAGTTCGTCCTCGCCGCGGGCTCGTGGTCGTCGGAAGTCGCGCGCTCGATCGGCTGCAACCTGCCGCTCCAGGGCGGCAAGGGCTACAGCTTCACGGTGCCCAATCCGCCGCAGCTGCCGAGACTGCCCTCGATCCTCTGTGAGGCTCACGTTGCGGTCACCCCTATGGGCACCTCGCTGCGCATCGGCGGCACGATGGAGTTTGCCGGCCTGGACCGCTCGATCAGCGAGCGGCGCACTCAGGCTATCGCCGCGGCCGCGGCGCGGTATTTCCCTGCGCTGCGAGCGCAGGACATCGCGCAGGTGCGGCCGTGGGCCGGCCTGCGTCCCTGCTCGCCCGACGGCTTGCCGTACATAGGGCGTTTTGCGCGATACTCGAACCTGTGCGTGGCCGCGGGCCATGCGATGCTGGGCATCAGCCTGGCGCCGATTACGGGGCAGCTGGTGGCGCAGATTCTCTCGGGCGAACAGCCGCGAGTTGCGATCGAGCCGCTCAGCCCGCAGCGGTATCAGACATGAACGAAGAACGGGGAAGCTACCGATGAATTGGAAGGGCGTGATTCCGGCGATTACCACCAACCTCGACGCGACCGGCGCGATCGATCACGCAGCGCTCGGGCGGCACTGTGAGTGGATGATTCGCAGCGGCTGCGCCGGCATCGTGTGCTGCGGCTCGCTCGGCGAAGCAGCCACCGTGAGTTTCGAAGAGAAGCTGGCGATCGCCGCGACGTGCGTGCGTGCCGTCGGCAGCCAGGCGCCGGTCGTGCTGGGCATCGCGTCGCTGAGCACGGCCGACGCCGTCCGGCTCGCACGAGGCGCGGAGCAGGCGGGATGCGCCGGTCTGATGGTGCTGCCGCCGTATGTCTACAGCTCCGACTGGCGCGAGATGAAAGCGCACGTCAGCGCGATCCTCGACGCGACTCAGCTCTCCTGCATGCTTTATAACAATCCGCCGGCGTACAAGACGGACTTCCTGCCGGAGCACATCGTCGAACTCGCTGCGGAGCATCCCAATCTGCATGCAGTGAAGGAGTCCAGCGGTGACGCGCGGCGCGTCACTGCGATTCGTGCGTTGCTGCACGATCGATTGACGGTCCTCGTCGGGATGGACGACGCAGTGGTCGAGGGTGTCGCGGTCGGCGCGGAAGGCTGGGTCGCGGGACTGGTGAACGCGTTTCCGGAAGAGTCAGTGGCCCTGTTCGAGGCGGCTCAGCGTGGCGACAAAGTACGCGCGCGCGAGCTTTACAACTGGTTCCTGCCGCTGCTGCGCCTCGACACCGTCCCGAAGTTCGTGCAGTACATCAAGTGGGTGCAGGCGGAGGTGGGTCGCGGCACGTACGTCCTGCGTGCCCCACGCTTGCCGCTCGACGACCGCGAGCTGGCGCTGGTGAAGGGAATTCTGGCACAGGCGTTGAAGACTCGCCCCGCAGTCCGGCGCTAGGCGCGGCGTGAGCACAGCACACGTCCTTCTCGCGGTCCTCGCTGCGCTGGGCGCATTCTTCGCGTGGCGGTGGTTTCGCGCCGAGCGTGGCGCTGCGCGGACAGAGTCGAGCGCGAATCCCGGCCTGCTCCGCCTCGCGATCGGTTTCGTGACGAATTTCTTCGACACGCTGGGCATCGGCTCATTTGCGCCGACTACCGCAGCATTCAAGTTTCGGCGCGTCGTCCCCGACGAGCTGATTCCGGGCACGCTGAACGTGGGCCATACGCTGCCGACGATGGCGCAGGGACTGATTTTCATCGGCATCGTAGAGGTCGGGCCTGCCACGCTGGTTTCGATGATGACGGCCTCCGCTATCGGAGCGTGGCTCGGCGCCGGTGTTGTCGCCAGATTGCCACGTCGGGCGATTCAGATTGCCATGGGCATGGCGCTGTCGGTGGCGGCGATCCTGTTCACGCTGATGAATCTGAAGTTGATGCCCAGCGGCGGCGCAGCGCTGGAGCTCACAGGGGCGACGCTGGCATTCGCCGTCGCAATCAATTTCGTGCTCGGTGCGCTGATGACGCTCGGCATCGGCCTGTATGCGCCGTGTCTGATTCTGATCAGCCTGCTCGGAATGGATCCGCGCGCGGCGTTTCCGATCATGATGGGCTCATGCGCCATGCTGATGCCGGTGGCCTCGGTGCGCTTCGTCAGCGATCGCAAGTACGACTTGCGCGCCGCGCTTGGGTTGGCAATCGGCGGAATCCCCGGCGTGCTGCTCGCGGCTTACGTCGTGCATTCGCTGCCGCTGGATTGGCTGCGCTGGCTCGTAGTGATTATCGTTTTGTACGCTGCCGCGCTGATGCTGCTCTCGGCGCGGTCGAAATCCGCGATCGCGGACATGACTCCAGCGCCTGCAGCGGCTGCCGATTCTTCGCACCTCAAAGGCGAAACGCGCTCGTGAAAATAGGCAGCAGCTGGAAATCTGCCGTACGTATTCATCGCAGCGAAGGAAATCGTCGAAGGGGCTTACCACCAGCCTTGAGGCGGTCTACATTTAAGGCGGTTCAGGTTTGTTGACATCCCAGCTCATTGGACCCCGAGCAGCTCGGGGCGACGGATCGAAGAGCGATGTCGCAGATTCAGCGGTCGATAACAACAGCTGCTGGCATGCAGTGATGGGGAGGGTGCGTCGATGTCCGATGCGCGAGGTGACGTGGGAGAACGTGCGCAGGACCCTCGTGACGGTCGGTTGATTTCCTGGTTCCAGCGCTGGCGCCGCCCAATCCGCTACTGGTTGTCGAGCCGCTCAGCGGTGCCGGCCGCAGAGATCGACGATCTCGCGCAGGAAGTGTTCCTGCGTCTGCTGCGCTATAGCGACGACATCGCGATCGACAATCCGCAGAGCTACCTTTTTCGCATCGCCTCCAATGTCGCCAACGAATGGCGTGAGCGAGCGGTGCGGCGGCAGCCGCACGACAACAGCTGGCTGGAAGATTTGCAGAGCGCGCCCGGCGCGGAGCCGGAGAACGCAGTCGCGTACGGCCGCGCGCGCGAGCACGTACAGGCAGCCGTGCAGAGACTTCCGCCGCGTCAGCGCGAAGTGCTGCTGCTGCACGTCAACGAGGGACTTACCTACAAGCAGATTACGGACAGATTGGGGATCAGCCCGCGCATCGTGCTGCGCGATCTCACGAAAGCGTACAGCCATTTGCGGACCCAGCTGAATCTCGAAGATCTGGAGGACATGGATCAACGCTGAGGTAGGCTGTCATGACGGACCGCATCGACGAGAACCCGCCAATGTCGATCCCGGAGCAAGCGGCAGAATGGCTGCTGCGCTGGCACTGTGGCGATCTGGGCATCGCCGAACGTTTCGAGTACCTGCAGTGGCTCAAGACCTCGCCGGTTCACATCGCCGAGACGTTGCGCATGTGTCGGCTGTATTCGTGGCTCGAGAATACGAAGCTCAAGCTGTTCATCACGAACGAGGACAATTTCTCGAACGTGGTGGAGTTGCCGCCGCGCGAGCGCGAAGCGAGTGCCGCGCCCAGCGCGAGCACGGGTGGACTGTGGAGAACGAGAATCGCCGCCGGCGTTGCGGCGGTCGCCCTGACTGCGGCGCTCGGATTCGTCGCGAAGATCAGCTGGCTCGATCACAGACTGCAGACGCAAGGCAGCGAGTGGCGCAGCATGCCGCTGAGTGACGGCAGCTCAATCACCGCCGCACCCTACACGAAGCTGCGTCACGACATGGGCGACAAGCAGCGCGTTGTCACGCTGGCGCAAGGTCTGGCCATCTTCCGCGTCGCCAAGGATCCATCCCGGCCGTTCCTCGTCGAAGCCGGAGGAATCGTGGTGCAGGCGACCGGTACGCAGTTTATCGTGGAGCGCAAGCCGGATCACGTGACGGTCACGATGAGCGAAGGTTCCGTGGTCGTGAGGCCGTCGACAGCTGCTGCGGCGAGATTCGATACAGTGCCGCTCGTTCGGGATCAGCAGCTGACGATATCCGACGCGGGGACTCCAGCCGTCGATCAGGTCGACGCCGTGCAGGAGATGGAAAGAGCAGGAGGGAAGCTGCTCTTCGGGCCGGGCGACACGATCAAGTACGCGGTCGAACAGTTCAACCAGTTCAACGCCATCAAGATCGCCGTCGATCCAGCGACCGGCGCACGGCCCATGCGCGGCTCGTTCGATGCCATCGATCCGCTCTCGTTCGCTGCATCCGTGCAGAAGGTCACCGGCAGTCCCTGGGTGTGGGAGTCGTCGCAGCGCGTGCGCATCGGACCTCACGAGCCGCGCAGTCGCTGAACCGGTGTACGGTCAGCGATGAACCGCAACGCAAATGGATCTGCGCGCAGCGCGCTCTTTGCCAGCGCGCTCATAGTCGCGTCGCTATGGTGGGCAACTGTCGCGCTCGCTCAGGCAAGCGAGCGCCAGTATGACTTCGAGATCGCTCCGCTGCCGCTGTCACAGGCGCTGCTGCAGTTCACGAAGCAGACGAAGTTGCAGCTTTTCTACAGCCCGGAGGACGTAGAAGAAGACAAACTGATTGCGCGCGAGGTGAAAGGCCTCCATACCGCCGACGAGGCTTTGGCAGCTCTGCTGCCGACCGGCTTTACCTTTGTGTGGACCAACGCGCGGACAATCGCGGTTCTCTCACCGCCCGCGAACGTGCCGCCCGGCGGCGTGAATGAGGCGATCTCGACCAAGGATGAGCAGCACTCGGAGGTGTTGCAGGAACAGCAGCTGAGCATGGCCAACGGAGGCGGGAAGAGCGGTTCCGCGCGCGGGCCGTACGCGTTCAATATGGAGATGACTGTCGAGGGCAGACGGCTTTTCGACAGCGTCTTCCGCAGTCTCGATCCGGACGTTCCGACTACTGTCCTTGACCGGCGAGACATTGATGCGTTGGGTGTGTCCTCAGTCACCGATCTCTTGCGATATGTGCCGCAGCAACTGCACACAATGCCGGGGTCATTCCTGGGCGATGGAACGCAGTTCGCGGATCTGCGCGGCCTGGGGTTCGATACAACGCTGGTGCTGATCAACGGACGGCGGACTGTCGCCACAGCAAGTGCAGTGACTGTCAACGCCTTCGATCTCAACAGTATTCCTCCGGGGGCCGTGGAGCGCATCGAAATCGTCTCGGATTCGAACTCGGCCATGTATGGCGCGGACGCGATTGCCGGCGTCGTCAACATCGTGCTTCGCAAGAATGTCCCGGAGCCCAGACTGGACATTGACTATGGAGCGGCCGATGGTGGCTCCGTCGAGCGGCATGCCGGGTTCAGTGCCTCGGGTTCGCGTGGCCGCGCGTCAGGCTCGATCGTGCTCGATTACTTCGATCGCGACCCGTTGCTGGGTGGCGAGCGCGATCGCTGGAACGATCAGGACTTCACGCGCTTCGGCAGCATGGATTGGCGGTCGCCGACTGCTGCACCTGGCAACGTCAGCTCGACCACGCTCGAGAATCTGCCGGGACTGTCATCGCGTGTCGCGGCGATACCGGCCGTGCGCTCTGGCGCTACATTGACCACAGCGGACTTCGTGTCGACGGCGGGCCAACACAATCTTGAGAGTCTCTTTCGATACTACGGAGTGACTGACGCGATTGCACGCAAGGGGGCGGTCGCGCAGGGTGAATACAAGTTCACGGAGCAGGTCAGCGGCTATGGCGAACTCCTGTATACCGATCGCGAGTTCCTGACGCAGTTCGAGCCGCCCGTGCTGAGGAATCAACTGCTCAGCGGCGAGAATCCATACAACGTGTTTCAGGAAGATGTGGTGGTGGACACGCTTCTCACCGATCTGGGTCCCCGTACGTTTACCAGTCGATCCGAGATGGTTCGCGCAGCCGTGGGCATGCGCGGCCGCTTCCGCGAATGGGATTGGGAGTCTTCGCTGCTCAATAGTCGGGACGATGCCGTGACGGTGCAGTCCGGCGAACTCGATCAAGTCGGCGTCGCTGCGGCACTCAGCTCGTCAGATCCGGACGAGGCGTTGAATCCATTCGGTGCCAACAATCCGGCGGTGCTTGCAGCGTTGCTCACCGACCCGCTGCGAAGTCACTACCGCTCAGAGTCGAGCCAATTGGTCGCGTCCATTCGAGGTCCTTTGGCTTCGCTGGCGGCGGGGCCAGTGGAACTGACGACTGGTGGGGAATGGCGCGAGGAGCAGATCGGATATGACATTGCACTGACAGAGATAGTCGGGTCTGATCGCCGCTCGATCCTTGCGGGGTTCAGCGAGTTGCGGCTGCCGCTCGTAAGTGAAGGGGCGAGGGTCCCCGCAGTGCATGATCTTGCATTGGTTCTTTCCGGCCGCTTCGACGACTACTCGGACATCGGCCACGCGTTCAATCCTGAGTACGCATTGATCTGGCGGCCGGTTCCCGAGCTGACTGTCCGCACTTCGCTCGCCCAAAGCTTCCGTCCGCCGTCGCTCTTCGAACTCTATTTCCCCCACGTGGACGCGCCGGGAGGAATTGTGGACACGGCGCGCAATAGCGAAATTGTTTTTCCGGTGTTTCGCGCAGGAGGCAATCCGCAGCTGAAGCCATCGAACGCGGATTCGCTGAGCATCGGTCTTCGGTTCGAGCCGAAGGGACCGTCGCGTTTGCGTCTGGGCGCGAACTATTGGCGAATCGCGATGGATGAGACAGTCGTAATACCGTCGGCATTGCGCTTGCTGGCCGCAGAAGATCTCTTTCCTGAGCGAGTCATCCGTGGACCACCGTCCGCGTCTGATATCGCGGCTGGCATCCCCGGCCCCTTGCAAGCAATCGACATCACGCGCCTCAACAATGGAGCCATTCGCACGAGCGGCGTGGACGTCAGCGCCTCAATGGAGATCGATACTCGCGCTGGCCGTTTCAACCCGGAGGTGTCAGGTACTTGGGTCCGCGATTTCACGACCTCGAACCTCGCCGAGGGTCAGAACGTCGACCGCGCTGGCGTGTTGCATCCGCTGGGGACAATCCCAAGGTGGCGCGCGGTGGCGACCCTCAACTGGAATCGCGCTGGCATCGGTCTTACTGGAGCGGCGCGGTATGTGCCTTCCTACCATGACGTTGATCTACTGGGGAGTCGTAACGGCCGGAACGTCGATTCCCAGACGATTGTCGACGTCCAACTGTCGCTGGATTTGGGTTACATGGCTGGGGGGCGGTCGCCGTGGAAGGGCTTTGAGGTCAGAGCCGGCGCGTTCAATCTCTTCGACACCCAGGCACCGTTCGCCGAGGGCGGCGGGCCGGTCGGATACGACGCGACGCAAAGCGATCTTCGCGGCCGCTTTGCCTACTTGAAACTCGCAAAAAGGTTCTAAGGGTTTGCGGCATCCGGGGTTGTGCGGGGGATTGAAAGGCACGGATGTGCGGTCCTTGCTTTCCGAAGGCGGCCCGCGGCCGGCCTTCCGGTGGAAGAATCTGTGCGGCTAGGACATTCTCATTGGGAAAACTCACTCGCGAGGGGTTGATCATGGAACAACTCGAAATCGTCGATTTGGGCGATGCTATGACAGAGACACGGTGCAGTATGGCCATCGGTCCTCAGTTCGACTTCCTGTACGGAGCAGGACACTGGCGCTGCTGATACCAGCGGACGGGTGTGCAGGCAACTGCACACCCTGGGTCTCACGGGATCGCTCGATAACGCAAGATAACATCGCCTAACTTCCGTGCCCGACATCGGCACGAACGACAGGAACGAGTTCTGGATGCCGGCTCACACGCGGATTTGTGTGACTGCAACCGGCGCGGTCCTGCTCGACCTGAAACGCAACCGCTATTTCGGCCTGGGCTATCGCGAGGCTCGATCGCTCTCCGCGCTCGCCACGAACTGGTCGTCCGCGTCGACGCCAGCCGGCCATCCGCTCGAGCCGATGCCGCTCGACGATGCAGCACGTCTCGCTGGTGCACTAGTCAATGCTGGATTCTTGACGTCTGTCGCCCCGACCGAGCCTGGACCGACCTTCACTGCGATCGAATCCAACGCGACGCTGACCAGCGTCGGTCACGAACTCTCGGCTGCGGTCCATCTGCATCTGCATCACATCGTCGCATTCCTGCGAGCCTGCATCTGGGCGAAACGCGCGGTCGACCGACGTCTGTTGTACTCGATCGCGTGCGAAGTCGCAGCGAACAAAGCCGACGCGCCGCAGGCGATCGACCTGGAGCGCACGATCGAGCTCGTCTGTGCGTTCCGGCGTCTGCGTCCCTACGCATTCGCCGCGAAGGATCAATGCCTGTTTCACGCTCTCGCGCTGCTGAAGTTCCTCTCTCACTACAACATCCACCCGACTTGGGTCGTCGCCGTGCGACCCAAGCCGTGGGCGGCGCACAGCTGGTTGCAGCTCGGCAGCTTCGTGCTCGACTGCAATCCCGAAGAAATCTGTGAGTACACGCCGATACTCGCCATCTGAGCCGCTAGGGAGGCGCTCATGTTTCGCTATGTCGCGCTGATCTGGGATCCGCGGGACGCCCGGCAGGTCGATACCGCGCAAGCCGCGACGCGTCGGCTCAAGGCCGCAGCATCGCAATGGCAGGAAGCGCTCGATCGCGTTGGTTTGCGCGTGCTGTGTACCGACGTTGAGCCCGGCTCGCTCGAGCCGCACGTGCTGGCGGGGCGGGCGGGTGTCGTGCTCGGCTCACTCTTCACCCGCAAGTCCGATCTCGCAGACGACACACCTGCGGCGCGCTGCGATCCGGATGAAGCGCAGACCACGGCGATCGTCGACAGTCATGGCGAATGGCTCGTACGTAATGCCTGGGGCAACTACGTCGCTTTCATCTGCGATCCGCTGCAGGGCGGCGTTCGGGTCTTGAAAGACCCGTGCGGCAGCCTGCCGTGCTTCAGCACCGCGGTTGGCGGGATCACCGTCGTTTTCTCGGCGATTGCGGACTGCAGGCTGCTGGGTGCGACTCGCTTCACCGTCAATCGCCGCTTCCTCGAGCGCCGGCTTTACGGCGGCGACACGACCCATCAGTGGAACGCACTCAACGAAGTCACGCAGATTCGTCGCGGCGAGTGCGCCGAGTTCAGTCCGTGGCAGGGATCGGCGTTGGTGGGCCGGCGATCGCTTTGGACTCCGTTCGACTTCGCGCGAGCACGCGACTTGTTCGACGAGCCGGGAAGTGCGGCCGTGGCCTTGCGCAACACGCTGCGCTCATGCACAGCGACGCTCGCTGCGTGCCATGAGAGCGCGCTGATGCGCATCTCGGGCGGTCTGGATTCGTCCATTGTTCTGGCTTGCCTCCACGCGGCGCCGCGCCCGCCGCGATTGCTGGCCTATACACAGTACGTGGGCAAGGGTCCGCTCGACCCGCGCCGTTGGGCGCGCATGGCGGTTGCACCGACTGGTTGTGAGCACGTCGAAATGCAGTCGAATGCGGCCAGCGTGCGGCTTGCCGCGATTCTCGAAATGACGCCAACCGCGGAGCCCGTCAACACGCTCATGCACCTCTCAACGGTCGATCATGAGCGAAGCCTGAGCGCTCGACATTCCGCTACGGCAACCTTCACGGGCGAGGGCGGCGATTGCGTGTTCGGCAGCTTCTGCATCGGCGAAGCGGCAACGGCGTACCTGCGCAGGCATGGCCCGCGGTCGGCAGTCCTGCGACTCGCGGCAGAATCTGCGTTGGTCCTGCGGCAGACGACGTGGCAGGCGCTGAATCGCGCGCTGCGCATGTGGCTCACCGGCCGGTCCCTGATGGGCATCGATGCGTTGAACATCGAGGCACGAAGGCTTCTCGCTGAGGACGTGGTTCGCGAATGCGCAACGCATCCGGCGGTCCATCCCTGGCTGGCCGGAATGCGGCACGCGCCGTGGGAAGCGCTCAGCAAGCTTGGGATGTTGATGGCCAGTCCTGATCTCTACGCGGGGCAGGCGGACCCGGGTGCTGAGGCTCCAGAAATCGTCGCGCCGATCTATGCGCAGCCGATGATCGAGCTGGCGCTACGCATTCCTGCTGACGTGCTCTTTGCGGACGGGCAGGATCGCGGCCTCGCACGGCGCTCCTTCCGCGGCGACGTCCCGCAACAGATCCTGAATCGCGTCTGGAAGGACCGCGCCGGCAATTTCCACGACGAGATCATCGAACGCAATCGCGACTGGCTGCGTGAGATCTTTCTCGACGGCGTGCTGGCGAGCGAGGGCCTGCTCGATCGCGCCGCGCTCGAGCACGCGCTGGCGCCGGGCCTGGTCAAGAGCGACGTGTTCCCCGGCGAGCTGTTGCGCCATCTCGATACCGAGATCTGGGCTCGTCAGTGGACTGCGCGTCGCGACGGCGTCCTCCAGGCGGCGTGATCGCTCAACGCGTCCAGTAGCGCGCCCAGATCTCGACGTCCAGGTGCCGATAGATTTCGACGGGCAGCACTTCCGTTTTCGACGGACCCGGCGCGAGCGCGGCCTCGACTGCTGCGCGATCGAGCAGGCCCTCCCTGACGAGCACTCCTTCGAGAAACAGCTCGCGGATGAAGTCGAGATTGCGCAGCAAGAGCTCGCTGTGAAAGCCGGGCGCGCGGTCTTTCCATTCTCGTCGCAGAATGGGTGCGGGAACTTCGCGCGCGAACGCCCGCCGCGCGAGGCCCCGATCGTGACCGCCTGCAGCGTGCACGTGGATCGGAATGCGCAGGAACAGCTCCACCGCGGGTTGGGCGTACAACGGCGACACGATCTCCGGCTCCGGCCCGGCAGCATCGGTGACGTTGTAGAACTCCGGCGTGCTCACCAGGATGCCGAGACGCCTGATCACATCCCAGGGCACATGGCGCAGCTGACTGAACCACGGATGCGGATAGCTCTCGGGAAGCATGAAGCCGTCTCGCAGTGGCGCGCTCACGAGACGCGAACCCATCACCAGTGCAGGCAGCTGCTCGTGCATCTTTGCGCCGAATAGCCAGCGCCGCACCGAGTTCGCGAGCACTGACCAGGTCGATCGCTCGGTGCGGAGCGCGATCTCGGACGCGAGGCTCAGTGCTTTCAGTCGCGGACCATGCCGCCGCAGATAGTCGGTCACCGCATAGGTGAGCGAATCGCTGCAGAATCCCGAGTCACCGCCGTCGCCGGTGAACACTGCGCTGGCTTTGCGCTCGATCGCCAGGCGCTGTTCGACTGTGCTCCTGAGCAAATAGCCGAGCAGCGACAGCGGCTCCGTTGCGGGTCGCGACCGCACCAGTTCGGCCAGCTGCACTTGAGCAGGCTCGATCGGGCACTCGACGTGGTCGACGTCGGTGTGCTCCGCTGCAAGACGCGCCCAGGGTCGTTCGTCCGAGCGGCCGTGCGGATTGAAGTACGTGTAGCACGCGATCCGCGGCAACGATGAGGCGTGGGCGAGGCAGCCGGCGACGATCGACGAATCCAACCCACCCGAAAGCCGGTGCAACACGCTTGAGTGACCGCTCGACAGCGCCTGCGTGCACGAACGAACCGTCGCATTCACGGCGGCAGCTGCGCGATCGGGATCCTCGATTGCCTGCTGCTCGTGCACGAATGCGAACGGGTCCCAGCAAAAACGGCTGGAGCGTACGACGGGCTCCGCCGCAGGATCGATCTCGACGCACTCGCCGCGCCTGATCTGCGAGACGTCCGCCAGCGCGTTGCGCTCCAGGTCATTGAAGCCGAGGACGCGCGCGCGCAAGTACGCCCGATCGACCGTGAATTGCCGCAGCCCCAGCTCGACACAATCGCCGACGTGAGCGAACAGGAGGATTACGCCGTCAGCACTGGTGCGGAAGCAGGGCAGGGTGCCTGTCGGATCCTTCAGCACACGCACCGTGCCAATGGCAGAGTCGCGCATCAACGCGACGTAGTTACCCCAGCAGTTGTCGATCAGCCACTGCCCGCGACTCGCAAGAATCGCCTCGGAGGAGCGCGCACTGAGAGCGGCTCGGCGCGCCGGCGAGTCATCATCGATGTCGCGGCTGCGTTCAAAGAGGGCGCCGAGCACGACACCGGCATCGTTTGCGAGCGGCAGCACCCGAAGCGTCGCAGAGGTATCCACACTGAAGACTTTCAGTCCTGCATCAGTGAATGACGGCGTCCACCGTCGCGCGCGCAGCCGCCCGTCCAGCGACCCCGCCGTACGCGATTGCTGCTCGCTGGAGACGTTCCAGACAAGCGCAACGTACCGAAACATACGCTGCCCCTTAGCAGGCTGTTGTTGTTGTCGCCTGCGTGTTCCCGCCGTCGTTAGTGTTGTTCTCAGACCGTCAGTATCGGCGTGTACTCGCAAACATGCTCGGGATTGGCGTCGAGCAGGAGCTTGTCCTGCTGTACCCAGGCGTGCGCTCCCCAGGGTTTCGCACGCACGCCGATCACCCAGGTCGGAAATACTGCGTGGCGCGACATGAATCTCACCAGCGCCAGCGAATGAAACAGGCAGCGGTCGCGCGCCGCGAACGTGTGCGGGCGGAGTCGCCGGAAGAGACTGACCAGCTCGATCGCGCGTTGCGCGTCGAACGTCCCGCCCGCGGCTGTCTTGCGATCGCGGACTTCGCACGCGATCGAGTACAGAGAGCGCGAACGCAACGCCCGCCGGGTCCAGGCGAGCGCACCGAGAAAGGCAGCGACGTGCGCCAGACGCAGCGAGGTCTGGCGATTCAGTTCGTGTCCCGCGCTGGTCAGCGTACCGCTGAGGTCGGGCGGAATGCCGCAGAAGGAAGCGCGATCGGTTGGTGCGTCGCGGCTGAGCAATCCCGCATCGATGAGCGCGTCGGCCATCGCGATCGCGGCGTCTGCAGCCAGCGGTTCGACTTCGGCGCCGGCGCCGCTTGCTTCGTTCCAGTTGAGCGCCAGCGTCGAGAGTGCGCGCGTCTCACGCGCGCCGATGCCGAAATAACGATTGCGCTTGAGGTCCAGCAGGATCGTGCTGGCGAGCAGCGGGCACACTCGAACGTGCGGCGGAATCCAGTAGCGAGGCAGGTTCGCGTGCATGCGATTGCGCTGAGGAAAAACGGGTGCGTGCGCTCAACACGCACCCGATGCAATGGCCGTTCTCTACAGCGGGAGAAGACCGAAGGAACTGATGCTATCGATGAACAGCGGAAGGACCGGCAGTTGCCGCGTCTCCACCCTGGCATCGCCCAGATCCACAACCTCGAGCTTGATCGTCATGACGGTTCCCCTTTTGAGTCACGTGGCGAAAAATCTCCCTGCGCGGGCCAACCTGCTCCTATGCACGGCGCTGTCAATAAGGAGCGATGTCCATCGCGGCGCTTTGCGTGCATATATCTATGGATATCGGTAGTTAGGACTATTCGACATGACATGACCGAGGCGCAGGCTCCGTATGACAGTCTTGGTTTATTGGGATATATCCGGCGCCTGCTGAGCCGGAAAGCGCGGCGATCCGCGCAGTGCCGCAGAAGCCAACAACGCTAGGTCTGACACTGCCGGCGGCGGCTGCGGACCAGCTGCGCACGGAAGAAGCATTTCTGCAGCCGCTGCAGTGCTTTGCGCGTTTCCGCACGCCGGCGGACGGGGCCTCGGGCACACGTCGTGGCAGACGTTGAAGTCGTCGTGCTGAGGCTGTGGCAGGTTCGCCGCGAAAGGAGAGCGAAGATGTCACCCGAAAGATTCGCCAGTCGTCCCCCGGCACGCCTCGAGTGGCACCCGGCACACGAAGAGCTCCCGGGCGGCGATCCCGAGACGTTCCTGCTGCACGTCGAGTTCGTGCACGCCCACGGCATCCCGAAGGGCGAGTTCACGACGTTCTCGACCGCGGGCATTGCGACGAGTGTGGGTCCCGATGCGGAGGGCCGTCAGGGACCTCGCAGCGAGTGAGCGCGGACGATGTCGCGTCAGCCGCAAGCAGCTGCGGCTGGCGCTTGCCCTGGTGGCGGCCGGAGGTCTGCTCGCGCCGCCCACGTCGATCGAACATGTCCTAGGATTCCGTTGAGCGCGGTCCCGCACCAACGCGCACGGCCCTGGAGGTCGCGCGGCCAGCGTTCGGGTAGAGCTCCTCCTCCGACTCCTCTTCCACCTCGTCCTCCCACTGCGGTTGCGACACTTGCAGGTGAATCTGCGCCAGCGGCACGACGTCATGCAGCGCTGTCAGCTTGAAGAGCTCCGACCGGCACAGACGATAACGACTCACCGCGACGGACAGCGTCGACGGATCGCGACGCAGATAGCGTGCGACCTCGCTCAACGTCGCCACGCGCCTTTCGGTCGCGTACCACGCGATCAGCGCTCGTGCGAGCGTCACTTCGCGCTGGCGCGAGTTCGACAGCACGTGCTCGCGATCGACTCCGAGGCGGCAAGTGACCGTCTGGATGATCTGCTCGAGCGTGAGCTTGCTGCGATAGATCCGCAGGTGACGCGGCAGATTCTCGAGGAATTCGCGGCTCGCGACGATGCGCGCGTCGTGTTTGCTGCCGTGCTCGAATAGCGTGCGGTCTTCTTCAGAAGGCGCTGCAGACATCAACTCTGCGTACTCGCTGTTCTGATCGCAGCCGTTCAGCAGCCGCAGCGCCGTACGCGTCGTCAGCCACGGCATCTCGGTGCGCCCAAGGTAAGCGACGTGACTCGTGAACGGATACGAGCCCGGATCGCTGCTCAACGCGTCCATGACCGGGATGTGGTGAATGTAGCGCACCAGCCGCAGCAGATACGCATCGGGATCGATCAGGATCGCCTTATAGCGCTGGCGGAAGAAGTGGCCCGACTCGGCAGCACGCTCATGGATGCTGCGCGCGTAGCGGCTGGTGATTCCCTGCATGAAGCGACCGACACAAACACTGTCGATCTGCAAGGCGATGTGAATCGCATCGGGCGTCCAGCAGTACGCGTGCAAGCGCGCACCGGTGCGCCGGAGCGCCGTCGCGAGCAATCGTTCGAAGAGCTGGTAGTCCTGCTGCTGCGAGAAGATCGGGCGAGTCGTGCTGCCCCGCTGGACTACGTAGTACGTTCCTCCAGGAACATGTAGTCGTTGACGACGCGACATTCTGCCACCTCCGTATGAAAGCAGTGTTGTCTCAGGGCCGCCGTGGCCCTCGTTTCCCATTCCGTCGATCACTGTACGGGCGCTGGAAAACGTATCCAGCCATATTTTTCGAATGTCGGACGCGCGCTCAGCGCTTCGCGATCATGCGCGCCGGCAATGCTCGCAAGCGCGCGGGATACTCCAGATGCTCCGGCGCGCTCTCTCCTACGAAATTCCGGTAAAAAGGATCCCACGGCAGCACCATTGCAGTTTGCTCTTCGTGGACCATCTTCGGCAGGATCGCAACGACGCTGCGCTTCGCTTGCGCCGCGAGTAATCCTTGCAGAGAGCCGTGCTGCTGCAAGCTGGAGTCGAGCTCCATCAAGTTGTAAAGCGTCGGATGTGAAACAGTCATGGTGTCCGCGTGCGCGGCTGCGATCAGCGCTGCCGGACTCATCCACGTATGGTCGACTGTTTCGGTGCTATCGATGATCGCGTCCTGGTCGGACGGCACCGCTGCGAGGAAGAAGCGCGTATCGAAGCGGCGCGGCACGACCGACGGCGTGATCCAGTGAGCCCAATAGATCAGCCGCTCCACGCGCAGGAAGAGATCCTCGGTGCGCAGCAACTCCGCAAACAGTTCCGGCTGCGACGCGATCGCACGGCGGCGATCCTGAAGACGTGCGACGAAGTCGCTGCTACTTTGCTTGCCCACCGCGTCGCTCGCCAGCAGCACGCCGGTTTCCTCGAAGGTCTCGCGACAAGCGGCAACTGCGAGCGCGAGGCATGCGCGTGCATCGATCGGTTCCCCTTGCAGCGTGGCGAGGCGGGCACAGCCGCTCTGCGAAGGTTCCGGAATGCGTGCGAGCACCTCAGCAGCAGCGTCGGCAGGGCTGACGGAGCCGCCGGGGAACACCCACATGCCGCCCATGAACGCGAGCTTTTCGTGGCGCCGGATCGCGAGCACTTCGACGCCGTCGCGTCCCTCGCGCAACAGCATCACCGTCGCCGCGGGTCGCGGCACGGCCGGTTGGTTGCGCTGCTCCGCCACGGTTACAGCACGACGACCGAGCGAATCGATTCGCCGCGCTTCATCATCTCGAATCCCTCGCCGATCTGGTCGAGTCGCAGACGGTGCGTGACCAGCGAATCGAGCTCGATCTTCTTCTCTACGTACCAATCGACGATCTCGGGCAGGCGGTCGAGGCGCGCGCCGCCCATGTAGCAGCCGGTCCAGTGGCGCCCCATCATCAGGTGGCCCGGGGTCGCGGAAACTTCGGAGCCCGTGGGCGCAACACCGATGACGTAACTCGTGCCCCACGCGGGATTCGTGCACTCGAACGCTTGCCGCATCACCTGCGGCATGCCGATGCATTCGAAGGCGTAGTCCGCGCCGCCGCCCGTCATCTTCATGATGTGGCTGGCGAGCTTCTCGACGCGGCGCGGATCGACGAACTCCGTAGCGCCGAAGCGCCGCGCGATCGCTTCTTTCTCGGGATTGGTGTCGACGCCGATGATCGTCTTCGCGCCGGCCAGGCGCGCGCCCTGCACGACGTTGAGCCCAATGCCGCCGAGACCGAACACCACGACCGAGCTGCCGCGCTCGACCTTCGCCGCAAACAACGCCGCGCCGAGTCCAGTCGTCGCGCCGCAGCCGATGTAGCAGATCGGATCGAACGGCGCGTCGTCACGGACCTTCGCGATCGTGTCCACTGGCAGCACCGTGTACTCGGCGAACGTACCGAGACCCCACAGCTGCGTCACCGGTTTGCCGCCGAGTGAGAAGCGGCTCTCGCGCGGTCGCAGGCGCGCGAATGCTTCAACGCAGAGGTTGGTCTTCGGCGAATTGCAGAACGCGCACTTTCCGCAATGTGGAATGAGAAACGGAATGACGTGATCGCCCGGCTTGAATTGCGTGACGCCGGGTCCGCACTCGACGACGATGCCGGCGGCCTCGTGACCGAGAATTGCGGGAAATTGCCACGGCACCTTCGCCTCGTACGCGTGCAGATCGGAATGGCACAAGCCGGTCGTCTTCACTTGCACCAGGACTTCGCCGGCGCGCGGGCCTTCGAGCTGTACTTCCTCGACGACGAAAGGCTGATTCGGGCCGTGCACGACGGCCGCTCGGACATTCAAAGGCACGCGCGGATTCCTCTGCAAGGGTGAGAGCAGAAGGACTCTACACCATCATCCGCAGTGGAGCCGCTACTCCTTGCAGGCCGGCTGGTGCATGAGCGCCGCCATCGCGGCGCAGAGATTGATGCTCGCAGATTCGCCCTGCGCGGTGCTCACCTTGCGGCTCGATCGCGCGAGCAGGTCACGCGCATTGTCTGCACGCAGATTGCGATCGCGGGCGAGCAGCAACGCGATGCCGCCGGACACGCTGGCAGCGGCCAGCGAGCTGCCAGACAGAAAGTCGTAGCGACCGTCCGGTACCAGCGTCAGCACTTCGCTTGCCGGTGCAAACAGGACCGAGTCGGCAGACGCTTTGGCGCCCGCCGAGTCGACGCTGATCACGCCGGGCATGCCCGTCGGGAAAACGTTGCCGTCGCTGTTCGGCGGCGTCGCGCCGACGAACACCACTCCGCGGCGCAGGCCCACTTCGATCAATCGACTCAGCAGCGGATCCGACGGGCCGGTCAGGCTCAGGTTCACGATCTCGATACGCGCTTCGATGGCCGCGGCGAGCGCCTTGGCGAGCGTCAGCGTGCTGCAGACGGCGCGCGAATCATCGCCGGGAGCGGGCCAGCAGGCGCGCATTGCGTAGAGTCGTGCGGCCGGCGCGACACCGACGATGCCCTGGCTGTTGTTCTCGACGGCCGCGATCACACCAGCGACGGCAGTGCCGTGGCGTTCGCGCGCATTGATCTTGCCGCCGTCGACGAAATTCTCCTGCTTGACGACGCGCCCGGCGAGGTCGGGATGGCTCGCGTCAATGCCGGTGTCGATGATCGCAACTCGCACGCCTTCGCCGCGCGACCAGTGGTGCGCGCCGGCGACATCCATCATGTCGAGGTTCCGCTGCAGGGGCCGGTACGGGTCGCTCGCGGAAATCGCGCTCGAGTCGGTCGTGAGCGTCGCGAACGACTGATACGGCTGCGCCGTCTCGACGCGATTGTCGCGTCGCAGCCGTTCGAGCGCAGCGCTACGGTCTGCGCCGGGCGGTAACTCGTAGACCACGCAATGAATGCCGAGGAGGCCGATCGGCCACGCAGCAACTTCGCGCAGGCCGTGCGCTGCTGCGACGGCTTTCGCGCTGGCGCGTGTCGCGGGCGCAAGTGCATACGAAGGTTGTGGCTCGTAGCCGCGCACCGTCGATCCCGCACGCGGGATCGACGGCACTGTGTCGTTACGCAGGGTGACGACGACGTAGCGCGTCGGATCGGATTCGTTGAGCGACTCGGCAGGCAGACTGCGCGACGTGGCGCATCCGGCGAGCAGCCACAGGCAGCCAACGATGCACAGCAGGCGGTTCATGGCGCCTCGTACTCGTCGGCGGGCTCGGCGAATCGCACGTGGCCGTCTGCCCGAAGTTGCGCGAGCGCCTGGTCGACTCTGGATTCGTCTGCGAAGCGCGCCGCACCGATCGTGTACACACCTGCCTCGCTCGGCCCGGCGATGATCTGTGCGTCAACCGAATGCAGCACGCGATTCATGTCGTCGAGCGAGGCGTTGCCAGTGAACACTACGCGGATAACCGGGCGATGTGCGATCGCCTTGTCGGAAGCAGACCTCGTCACATAGCGCGGCGCCGTGAGCGTATCGGGAGTCTGCATCCACATCGCAGCCAGCAGCCCGATGATGGCGATGCCTTGTACAGCAGCCGCGATCGGCAACCACCGCGACCCCAGCGACGGCTTGCGCCGTGGCATGGCGACTACGCTGGCAGGCGACACCTCCGGCTCCGCGTCGATATCCTCGACGGTATCAATGCGCTGCATGAGCTTCTGCAGCGAAGTCTGCGGCGCGAGCACGACTGCATCCTCGGCGCGGATCGCGTTGCGCAACTCGCGCTGGAACTCCAGCTCCTGCTGGCATTCGCGGCAGTCGTGCAGATGCGCCTCGACGCGCGCGACGTCCTTGGCTGCCGCACTCTCGTTGGCGATCCACGGCAGCAGATTCCAGCATTCGCCGTGAGCGCCCAGGGGTCCCCCTCCGAATCCATGGTCATCGCTGTGTGTCATTGCGTCTGTTTACTATTTGTTGGCGCCAGCCAGCCGCGGCAGCGAGCGCCGCAGCTTCTCGCGCGCGTGGAACATCCGCGTCTTCACCGTGTTGACCGGGCACTGCATGATCTGCGCGATCTCCTCGCACGAGTGTCCCATCAGGTACGAGAACTCCATCACCATGCGCTGCTCGAGCGGCAGCTCCGCGAGGGCCTGCCCGAGCCACTGGCGATTTTCGTCCTCGGCCTGCACGTCCGGCGCCACTGCCGCCGCCTCGTCGACCAGCATCGGGCGCGTCGCCGCGCCATGCCGCCGCAGCGCCTTCAGCGCGCGCCGGTAGGTGATGCCGACGATCCAGGTCGAGACCAGCGAATCGCCGCGGAAGTCTCCGGCCTTCAGCCACACCGTCCAGAGCGTGTCATTGATCACTTCCTCGATCAGGTCATGACGCGAAGTCATCCGCATGAGGAAGCGCGCGAGACGACGGTGGTAGATCAGGTACAGCTCTTTGAAAGCCACCCGATCGCCGGTCGCGACCTGGCGCAGTAGCTCGAGCTCTCGTGCGTTCGCCTGACTGCCGCCGGACGTACCGGGTGAATAACCGCTGGAAGGCACTGAATTCATTTGCAGCCGTGGCCGTTGTTGATGAGTACCGCTTACCGGGGCGGCGGTTCTATCCGGCGGGAGGGATCAGAACCGCCAGGTCAGGGCCGCCGTCCAGCGGCTGCCGCCGTCGAACAGGCGCCCGGCCGTCGAATCCGTGTCGATGTGCAGCAGGTCGATCTGCATCCCCTGCCACATGAAGGAGACCCCGGTGCTCCAGTACCAGTAACCGGTGTCGACCAGGTCGCGCAGGTCGTAGTAGCCAACGCCCGCACACAGCGACCAGCTCGGGTCCAGCGGCTGCAGCAGCGACAGCTCGTATGCGAGCGCGCGCTTCTCGGAAATGAAGCCCCAGTAGGTGTGCTTGGAGGTATTCGGCGACCACGCGATGCTCGCCGTCGCGCGTTGCTGATAGCTGAGCGAGGCGTTGACCTCGTCGTAGTCGTAGCCGGCGTCGTTGTCGTCGAGATACGCGTAGTGCACGTAGCCGAGCTGCATCGACCAGTCGGGACTCAACGACCACGAGTAGCCGGCGTGCAGATCGAGCTCATACGCGACGCCCGCGCCGTTCTGGAAATCGACGCTGGAGCTCCACGCGCCGACGTTCCAGCCAGCGGGGGAGTGGAATTGAACACCTGCCTGCGCAGCGGGCTGACCGGCGGTCTGCGACAGCCCGCGGTACAGGTAGTCGGTAGTAACAGCGAGCGAACCGCTGACGTCACCGGCCGATGCCGGCAATGCGGGCAATAGCCAGCCTGCGATCGCCGCACATACGATGCAGGTCACCTCGGCCCACCGCACTGACATCGCCGCATCCCGCCCAAGTCGCCCTGCGCGAGTATACGGCGATGTGCGGGGTGCGGGCTCGGCCGATCGTCCTAGTGTTTTCCGTGTCTTTCGTCAGTGCGGATCTGGCCGCGAATCTCGCCGCCCGGGAATTTCACGGAGTGAACGTTTGCATAGGTGTCCCCACTGAGGATCGCGTCGACCAGCTCGTCGAACTCGTTGACCCCGCCCTGCGACGGCGCGATGCCCTGGGCGGCAGGGCCGACGATGTTCGCCGCCGTCAACGTCCCGGTAATAGTTGCGGGGGAAAGCGGGCAGGCCGGCGGTTGCGGGAACGTCGCCGGCGGTACGGTCGGTGGATTTCCGCACAGGAACACGCTGACACCGCCAGTGGTGTGGCGCTGACCGAGATGGATGTGCGCCTGAAGCGCCACGTCCTCCAGTCCTTCGTAGCTCAGCTCGTAGGAGATCGTCTGGTTGTCGCGATCGATCGTCGCCTTGAAGCGGCCGTGCGCTACGGACGAAATCGACGGCACCTCGTTGATTGGGATCAGCTCGGCGAACGCGCGCACCGGGCGATGACGATTGTCACCGGCGGTGACGCCGAGGGCGAGCAGGACGAGTGACGTGGCCAGGATGGGCAGGAGCGCTCTGCGAAGCATGACGGACCTCCGTGCTGATTGTTCGAAGTTGCGGAATTCGCAGCGCGTGAGTGCTCGGCCTCGGCCGGGTCGGTTCTCGCTCCGGAGCGGTCGGTCATGCGGGAAAGTACGTGCTGGCCCGCGGTGCAGTTACAATCGCGCCCCAATGACTCCCGACGACCCGACACTGGAAACTTTGCTCGATCGCAACCGGTCGTGGGCCGAGCTGATGACGCGCTCTGATCCGGACTTCTTCGCCCGCCTGGCGTGCCAGCAAGCGCCGCGCTACCTGTGGATCGGCTGTTCCGACAGCCGCGTGCCGGCGAACCAGATTCTCGGGTTGCTCCCCGGTGAGATCTTCGTCCATCGCAACGTCGCGAACGTAGTGGTGCACAGCGACCTGAACTGCCTGTCGGTCATCCAGTTCGCCGTCGACGTGCTGAAGATCAGTCACATCATCGTCTGCGGGCACTATGGATGCGGCGGCGTCGCGGCCGCGATGCGCGACGAGAAGCTCGGCCTGATTGATAACTGGCTGCGTCACGTGCAGGACGTGCGCAACCGCAATCGCGACGAGCTCGGCGGCCTCAAGGACGAGCACGCGCGCATGCTGCGTCTGTGCGAGCTCAACGTGTTGTCGCAGGCGATCAACGTCGCGGAGACGACGCTGCTGCAGGACGCGTGGGGACGCGGTCAGGAGATTGCGATCCACAGCCTGATCTACGGCCTCGAGAACGGCATCCTGCACCAGCTCGGTCCTTCCCTTGCAGCACCGGCGGCGGTCGAGCAGCGCAAGCGCCAGCTCGGCTGGTAATTCCCTTCACCGATACGTGATCAGGTTCCGCCGACCGTCCTGGTCGAGATGCGGCAGGCCGTTGAACATCGACAGCGAAACCTTGTCCGCGTTGTAGATCAGGCGCGTGATCGAAGCGTTGTGCACGGCCCAGTTCAATTCGATCCCGAGATGATTGGCGAGGCCGAGCACGTGCGCGACGATCGTGCCGATCACGCCGCCGGAGGTGCTGATGAGCAGCGTCTTCGAGCGGCCTTCCGTGCGCATGATGTTCTCGATCGCGCCGACGATGCGTGCGTGGAAACTGCGCCACGGCAGCATGCCTTCCGCCTCGACCTGCGCGTCTACCCAGGCGCGCGCTGCGCGCTCGAGAAAAAACTGGAAGCGACGCCGGTCCGTGTGCAGCGCGGGCCAGCCGGCCTGCTCGCGTTGCGAGGGCGTCAGCGAGGCAGCAAACGCGTTGAGGATCGATTCGCTGTCGTATTCGTCGAAAGCCGGCTCGACGCTGAGCGGCGGAGCGTGAGGGGCGAGTGCGTCGGCGATGAGCTGCGCAGTGAGGCGCTGGCGGGCGAGGGTGCCGGCGTAGATGCGGTCGATCGGCTCGCCGAGTGCGGCGAAGTAGGTGCCGAGAATGGCGCTTTGCTCGCGCCCGACCGTTGAGAGTTGATCGTAGTTGTCGGTGCCGAAAGAAGCCTGGCCGTGCCGGATGAGGTAGAGGACGCTCACCCGGCCATGATGCCAGAAGGACCGAGACGTTAGCGGTTCGCCGCCGTCCGCGCCGGTTCCTTCGAGTCGGCCGCGCCGAGGTCCTTCACCTCGACCGTCCAGGAAGGCTCCTGCATCTGCACGACTTCCACGGTGCCATGCTTGCCGGGCTGTTCAGCCGGCGGCGCAAGCAGCCACAGCGCGAGTCCTGCCACTGCAAAGGCTCCAGCTGCTCCGACGATCGTCCGCGCCTCGATTACCATAACCCCTCCCGCTGCTGCGCGCCCATGCCTTGCCCCAGTGCCCATGACCAACGGGGGCGCGCCGAATCTGACTAAACCTGTGATGCACGATAGCCCTTGCGCGATTAGGGACCGTGTTGCAGGTCACACTGATCGCGCAGCAATTTCGTGTATGGGTGCGATCGCGACGCAGGTCTCAGCCTAGCGGCTGCTCGTCCAACGCCCTACGTCAACGCGACGCACGATGCGATCTTCTGTCACATCGGCGCGTTGCGCCGCGTCGCATTTTCAGAAGATCTCGATCTCGCCGGTTGGCGTCGAGCGCAGCGTTAGCGTCGATTGCTGAATGTGCTCGCGCGCCTCTTCGGCGCTCGCGCCTTCGACCATCAGCTTGAACAGCTGCCGCTCCTCTTCGGTGCGATACAGCCGGCGCAGCGTCGAGAACAGCCGCCGCCACTGATCGCGCTCGTGGGCCTTCTCGCGATCGCAGACGAACATCGCCAGCGCCGACAGGCTGTAGCGCACGTGGCCGAGGCGCTGATTCAGCTTGTCGTAGAACTGGAAGGCGACGACTGCCGCCGCCGTTTGCTTGCGCAGCGTGTCGAGTTGCTGGGCCAGATTCGTGTTGTCGTTCTGGGCGCCGAGCGCCTGGCCGGCTTCGATGAGTCCCTTGAACGACTTGATGAGCTCGTCGACCGCGACGTCCGACTCGGACAGCGCCGATTCCATCTGCGCCTCGCAGAGCAGGAGCATGCGCGCGATCTGCTGTTCCGGCGTCCACGCGATCGGGGCGATCATCGTCTCGTCCGCAGACGAGTCGCGAGGAGGGGGCGCGAGGTGGGAGAGATCCATCGTGCGCCTCAGAGCACCCGCGCAATCGTCGACAGCAGCTGCTCCGGGCTGAAGGGCTTGACGATCCAGCCGGTCGCGCCGGCCTGCTTGCCGCGCTGCTTGGTGTCCTGCCCGGACTCGGTCGTCAGCACCAGCATGGGCGTGAACTTGTAGGAGCTGAGCCCGCGCAGCTCGCGCACCAGCGTGATGCCGTCCATGCGGGGCATGTTGACGTCGGTGAGCACCAGGTCCACGGCGCTCTGCTTCGCGTAGTCGAGCGCCTCGACGCCGTCCACGGCCTGCACGACCTTGTAGCCGGCACTTTCCAGCGTGAAACGGACCATCTGCCGCATGGAGGCGGAATCGTCGACCGCGAGGATCACGCGACTGTGCTGGCTGGCGCTGCCCGGCATTTGCTCAACTCCGACGTTGCGATGCCTATCGTTTAACGGCACCTGCGTGGCAGAGTTGAGCGTCAGGTGTTCCCGCAAGACGGGTTGGACATAACGCGCGGCGCCGTGCGCGTGAACAGAACTGCCAACTGCATCCGGGAGCGAATGAAGTGTGACGCAGTACAGTCCGGCGGTCCGGAAACCGGACATAAACCACCGCAGCGGACCGCGAGAGAACTTGCATGGGACTTTCCGAGACGATCCTGGCAGCGATGATCGGCGCAATTGCGACGGTCTCGGCCGCGATATTCCAGCTGGTCATGGCCTGGCGCTCGAAGAGCAAGGTCGACTCGCGGCCCAAGAAGGGCACGGCGCTGCGCTCCGTCGTCTCGATCATGGCCGTGATGGTTGCCTCGGCGGCGGGCGGTTTCCTCTATTCGGAGTTCCTCAAGCAGCGCAACGCCGAGGACATGCGCGCGATGCGCGACGAGCTGAAGGAGCTGCGGACATTCATCGCGCAGGGCCGCGAGTCCGCGCACGGCAGCGATACGCCCGGAGTGCAGCCGGCCGGCATGGTGCTGCCGCTAGCAACGGAAGGCGTCGAGGACACCGTCGAATCGATCGCGTACGTGCCCGCATGCCGCCGCACGGATGCAACGAGCGCGTGCGCCGAGTCAGACGCGCAGCGCATCGCCCTGTGCGGCACTGTACCGGCCTACGCGCGCATCGATCGGATCGAGCTGTTCGCGCAGCCCGATGCCGTCCAGCACCCGTGGGAATCGCACCAGGCCGCCCTCGAGCAGGATCTGGGCGGCGCGCGCTTTACCGGCAAGTCGTTCGAGTACGCGCAAGCCAACGAGCTCAAGGCCGTGTGCGTCAACTTCATGCAGTGGAGCAGCGAGCATCCGCACATCGCGCGCATTCTCGTGCAATACGGCTTCGGCGACGCGCCGCGGCCGGCACAGGCGACGCCAGCCGCTGCACCGGCCGAGGGCGCCCAGTCCGAGGGCCACGCCCCGGCAGTGGTCGCCGCCGACAGCCCGCCCGCGATCCCGAACGCGACCTCTCTCGCCACGCCCCTCAGCTCGCGGTAGCCTTGACCAGAGCTGGCTCCCGGGGGGAAGGGCATGTTCGGACAGATGATGGATCGGCCGCTGCTGATCAGCGCGATCCTGCGGCACGCAGAACTACAGCATCCGAATCGCGAAATCGTCTCCATCACGGCCGATCACCCGCGCCATCGGTACACCTTTCGCGAGGCATTCGCGCGCGTCCGCAAGCTCGCCAACGCCCTGCAGCGGCTCGGGCTGAAGAACGGCGATCGCGTCGCCACGCTGGCCTGGAACGACTTCCGGCACTTCGAGATCTACTACGGCGTCTCCTGCTCGGGCTTCGTCTGCCACACGATCAATCCGCGGCTGTTCGAAGACCAGATCGCCTACATCGTCAATCACGCCGAGGACCGCTGGCTATTCCTCGATCCGGCGTTCGTGCCGCTGATCGAGAAGCTGCTGCCGCGGCTGCCGAAGCTGGAAGGCTGCGTCATCCTCACGGACGACGCGCACATGCCCGCGACCTCGCTGCCGCAGGCGCGCAGCTACGAGTCGCTGATCGCGCCCGAGTCGGATCGCTTCGAGTGGCCGGAGTTCGATGAGCGCACGGCCAGCTCCCTCTGCTACACCTCGGGCACCACCGGCGATCCGAAGGGCGTGCTGTACAGCCATCGCTCGACGTTGCTGCACACGTATGCGGCGGCGCTGCCGGATGCGATGGGCCTCGCGGGCGCGGACGTCGTCATGCCCGTTGTGCCGATGTTCCACGTCAACGCGTGGGCACTGCCGTACGGCTGCGCGATGGTGGGCGCCAAGCTGGTATTCCCCGGCCCGAAGATGGGCGATCCCGAGACGCTGCAGGGATTGATCGAGTCGGAGCAGGTGACGTTCGCGGCCGGCGTGCCGACCGTGTGGCAAGGCCTGATCGCGTACCTGGAGAAGACCGGTAAACACATCGACAGTCTGCAGAAAGTGCTCTCCGGCGGTTCGGCGGTGCCGGTCGCGCTGATGAATCAGCTGCGCGAGCGCGGCGTCGAAGTCGTGCATGCGTGGGGCATGACAGAGATGAGCCCGATCGGCACGATTCGCTGCCAGTCGCCGGAAGCGGCACAGCTCCCACCCGCCCAGCGCGACGCGTTGCGCGCCAAGCAAGGCCGCACCGTGTTCGGTGTCGAGCTGAAGATCACCGACGAGGACGGCAAAGAGCTGCCGCGCGATGGCAAGTCCTTCGGCGCGCTCAAAGTGCGCGGGCCATGGATCGCGTCCGGCTACTACTGTCGCGACGGCGACTCGGCGTTCGAGAACGATGGCTGGTTCAATACCGGCGACGTCGCCACGATCTGCCCGCTCGGCTACATGCAGATCACCGACCGCACCAAGGACGTGATCAAGTCCGGCGGCGAGTGGATCAGCTCGATCGAGCTGGAGAACCTCGCCGTGGCCCATCCTGCCGTGGCGCAGGCCGCAGCGATCGCGATTCCGCACTCGAAGTGGCAGGAGCGTCCGCTGCTGGTCGTCGTGCTGAAGGCCGGCGCGTCGGCGACGCGCGAGGAGCTGCTCGAGTTCTATCTCGGCAAGGTGGCGAAGTGGTGGATTCCGGACGACGTCGTGTTCGTCGAGAAGCTGCCGCTGACGGCGACGGGCAAGCTGAGCAAGCTGACGCTGCGCCAGCAGTTCACGGACTACAAATTCCCCACCGACTAGTCCGCCAGTACCAGCCGCACCGCAAACACGCCCCACATCACGTAAAGCACGATCGTGCTCGCGACGAACGTCTGAAAGCGCCGCACCACTTTGTTGTGCGACAGATGGATATACGCGTGCGTCGCGCGCAGCACGACGTAGCCCCAGGCGCATGCCAGCAGGAACAGCGTCGTCATCCGCGTGATCGCGATGAAGCCGCACAGCGCGTAGAACAGCACGGGTACTTCGAACAGGTTGCGGAAGTGATCGGCGGATTGCGTGTTCTGCAGCGTCTCGCTCATCTGCCTCGCGGTCGCGACCTGCTGCGGATGGATGCGGCGCGAGCGCAGCTCGCCGAGCCGATCCGAGCCCATGCGCAGCCAGACGAATCCGGTCAGGAAGGCCAGCGCCGTCGGCGGCAGCAGGATGCTGTACTCGAGCGTCATGCAGTCTTGACCGGAATGCCCTTGATGCGGCCGCGCCATTCCGCCGGGCCGGTCTCGTGCACCGACTCGCCGCGCGCATCGACTGCAACGGTGACCGGCATGTCCTTCACGTCGAACTCGTAGATTGCCTCCATGCCCAGATCGCCGAACGCGACGACGCGGCTCGCGCGGATCGCCTTCGACACGAGGTAAGCAGCCCCGCCGACCGCCATCAGGTACGCGGCCTTGTATTTCCTGATCGCGGCGACTGCTTCGGGGCCGCGCTCCGCCTTGCCGACCATGGCGATCAGGCCGGTGCGGCCCAGCATCAGCTCGGTGAATTTGTCCATGCGCGTCGCAGTCGTCGGCCCAGCCGGCCCGACCGCTTCGCCGCCCACCGGATCGACCGGCCCGACGTAGTAGATGACGCGGTTCTTGAAATCGAGGCCTTCGGGCAGCGGCTTGCCCGCTTCCAGCAGCTGCGCCAGGCGCTTGTGGGCGGCGTCGCGGCCCGTGAGCATCTTGCCGGACAGCAGCAGCCGCTCGCCGGGACGCCAGGCTGCGACGTCTTCACGCGTCAGCGCATCGAGATTCACGCGCCGCGAGTCCGGCGCCGCTTCGTACGTGAGCTTCGGCCACAGTTCCAGGTCGGGCGGATCCAGCCGCGCCGGGCCGGAGCCGTCGAGCACGAAGTGCACGTGGCGCGTGGCTGCGCAGTTCGGAATGATCGCGACCGGCAGCGAAGCCGCATGCGTCGGATAGTCCTTGATCTTCACGTCGAGCACCGTCGTGAGACCGCCGAGCCCCTGCGCGCCGATGCCGAGCGCATTCACCTTGTCGAGGATCTCCAGGCGCAGCGCTTCGACGCGGTTCTGCGGGCCGCGGGCGCGCACTTCATGGATGTCGACGGCTTCGAACAGCGATTCCTTGGCGAGCACCATCGCCTTCTCGGCGGTGCCGCCGATGCCGATGCCGAGCATGCCCGGCGGGCACCAGCCCGCACCCATCTCGGGCACCGTCTCGAGAATCCAGTCGACGATCGAATCCGACGGATTGAGCATCGCCATGTGTGCTTTGTTTTCGGAGCCGCCGCCCTTGGCCGCGACCGCGATTTCGAGCTGGTCGCCCGGCACGACTTCCATGTGGATCACGGCCGGCGTGTTGTCGCGAGTGTTCTTCCGATCGAATGCCGGGTCCGCGACGATCGACGCGCGCAGCTTGTTGTCCGGATGGTTGTAAGCGCGCCGCACGCCTTCGTTGATCATGTCCGTGAGGCTGAGGCTCGCCTCCCAGCGCACGTCCATGCCGATCTTCGCAAACACCGTGACGATGCCGGTGTCCTGGCAGATCGGGCGATGGCCGGTCGCGCACATGCGCGAGTTCACCAGGATCTGCTTGATCGCGTCCTTCGCCGCCGGGCTGGCTTCGCGCTCGTAGGCGGCGGCCATGGCCTGGATGAAATCGGGCGAGTGGTAATAGGAGATGTACTGAAGCGCGTCGGCGACGCTCTGGATCACGTCGTCCTGCCGGATCGTAGTCATGGGATGTCGGGTTCGCGGTGGGGCGGAAAATATAGCAGAAGCGGTTGGCGGTTAGCGGTTGGCGGTTAGTGCAGAAGAGGCTCACCCTAGCGGCATCTCACTAACCGCTAACCGCTAACCGCCAACCGCTAACCGCTTCTACTCAGCCGCAGCACTGCCTCCAAATAGGCATTTTCGTCGGGCGGCCGCCCGGTGCGCTGCGCTTCCCACATCGCCTCTGCCAGGCATTCGATGATGCGATGCTCGGCATCGTGCGCCGAGCCGAGCCGCTGCGCGAGACTCGCGAACGCCGTGCGCAGGCCGGCAGGGCGATCGGTCGCAACCTGGTCCCGCACCGCGAGGTGCAGCCCCATGTGCAGGAACGGGTTCGATTGTCCGCCCGCGGGGGTGTAGTCGCGTTCGAGCGCTGCGTCGCGCTCGAGGGCGGCGTGATACTCCGGGTGGAGCGCGATCACGTCCGCGACCTGTGCCTCCAGCGGCTCGACGGGCAAGCCCGCACGACGCTTGCGCCAGGCTTCGACGTAAACGCGGCGCAGATCGTCGCGCGACTGGTTATCGAAAAAGGGCATGCACGAAGTCTAGCGCTTCTTCAGCTTCATCCTGAGCTTCGGCGGCTTCTTCGCGGGTTCCGGGCGCGTCTTCTCGCGGAACTCGCACAGCTCGAGGATCGGACACTCGGGGCACTTCGGCTTGCGTGCGATGCACGTGTAGCGGCCGTGCAGGATCAGCCAGTGATGAGCGTCGTGGAGGTACTCCGGCGGCACTACTTTGAGCAGGTGCTGTTCGACCTCGAACACGTTCTCGCCGGGCGCGAGCCCAGTGCGGTTCGCGACGCGGAAGATGTGCGTGTCGACGGCGATCGTCGGCTGGCCGAACGCGGTGTTGAGGATCACGTTGGCGGTCTTGCGCCCGACGCCCGGCAGTTCTTCGAGCGCCTCGCGGGACTCGGGCACCTTGCCGCCGTGCCGCTCCAGCAGGATGCGGCAGAGCTCGATGACATTCTTCGCCTTGGTGTTGTACAGCCCGATCGTCTTGATGTACTCCGAAAGGCCCGCGACGCCGAGTGCGAAGATCGCCTGTGGCGTGTTCGCGTGCTTGAACAACGTGCGCGTCGCGAGGTTGACGCTCTTGTCGGTCGCCTGCGCGGAGAGTACGACCGCGACCAGCAGCTCGAACGGCGTGCTGTACTCCAGCTCGGTCGTCGGGTGCGGGTTGAGCGCCTTGAGACGCGCGAAAATCGCGGCAACTTTTTTCTTGTTCATTGACGCCGTCGACTGAGCCAGTTGCGCGCCGCCAGCAGCAGCCCGAACGAGATGAAGGCGCCGGGCGGCAGCATCGCGAGCATGAATCCCATGTCGACGCGGAACAAGCCGATTTCGCTCCACCCGGCCCAAGCGCCGAGGAGCCTGCCTGCGTCGTGCAGCAGCGAGCCGCGGCCCACGAGCTCGCGCGCAATGCCCAGCGGCAGCAGCGTGATGGCTATCCCCACCGCGATCCTGATGCTGCCTGAGAACGCAGCACCGAGCGTTGCGTGCCGGGCCTGCAGATGATGGACCACGATCAGGTTCGACACGACGAGCGGCAGAAACAGGTTCAGCGCCGTGCGCAGCTCGCTCAGCCACGCGCTCATGAGCAGCTCCACGCACGCAATCAGCGCCGCGACTGTCAGCATCGACGCGGCGAGCGCAGTCTCGTTCGTCAGTTGCGATCGCAGCAGTGCGAGCACGACCGTGGCGAGCGGCACGACGATCAGCACCGCCGCGCCGATGCCGAGGGCGTCGGCGACGGTGTCGCTCATCGCGAGCAGCGGACACACGGCGATCAGTTGCGCCGTGCTGCCGAAGACTCTGGGACTGACGCTCATTGCGGCGGTAATTCGAAGATCCGCTGGCTGTTGCGCTGATAGTAATCCAGCGCGTTGCGCACGGCCTTGATGATCGCGCGCGGCGTGATCGTGGCGCCGGTGAACGCGTCGAAGTCGCCGCCGTCGCGTCGCACTGTCCAGCGCTGTGTCGGCGGATCCGTCAGCGAGCGGCCGCGGAACCCGTCGAGCCAGTGCACGTCGCGCGACTCGAATGCGTCGCCGAGGCCCGGCGTTTCGTTGTGACGGATCACTTGCACGCCGATCAGTCGGCTGTCAGGAGCGATCGCGACGAGCAGCTCGATCGGCCCGCGATAGCCGTCCGGCGCAATCGCGCGGATGACCGCCGCCACCGGGACGCCGCCGCGCCGCGCCCGATAGATCCGCACCGGCTGCGCCGTACCGAGCAGATCGGGAGACCGGACTGCGATCGAGTCGTCAAGCAGGTCGTTGTCATGCGTCGCCGGCGGCACCAGCGCGTCGAGTCGCTGGCTGATCCACGCCTGCTCGTTGTGAAGGATGCGCTCGCGCGTGATGCCGGCGACCAGCACGATGACCACAGTCAGCGCCGCCGCCAGCAGCACCAGCGTCAGCACCGGCTTCGCAGTTTCAGCGCGCATGGCCATAGATTCGCGGAATGGTATAGCGGTCGATCAGCGGCACCGCCAGGTTCATGATCAGCACGGCGAACGCCACGCCGTCGGGATAGCCGCCCCAGGTGCGGATCACGTACGTGAGCACGCCGATGCCGGCGCCGTAGATCAGCCGGCCGCGATCGCTGGTCGCCGCCGAGACCGGATCGGTGGCGATGAAGAATGCGCCGAGCAGGCTCGCGCCGGACGTCAGGTGAAACAGCGGGCCCGCGTAGGCGCCCGGATCGGCCGCCGACATGACGGATCCGCAGACGAACAGCGCGCCGAGCATCGCCACCGGGATGTGCCAGCGAATGATTTTCAACGCCAGCAGCCAGATGCCGCCCGCGAGCGTCGCGAGGTTGATCCATTCCCAGCCTTTGCCGCCGAACGTGCTGAACAGCGCACGCGCGTGCGCCTCGCCCATCGTCATGCCGAGCGCGAGATCGGTGCGCAGCGCGTCGAGCGGCGTCGGCGAAGTAATCGCGTCCCACGTGAAGCGCGCCGGCGGCGAGCCGGTGAGGATCGTCGTGAGCGTTTCCATCGCAGACAGATCCGTGGGCTGCATGCCGGGAACGTCCGGCGGCAGCCATTGCAGCAGCCGCGCCGGGAACGAAACGAGCAACACGGCGTAGCCGACCATCGCAGGATTGAAGGGATTGGCGCCGAGACCGCCGAACAGGTGCTTGGCGACGAGGATCGCGAAGGCGACGCCGCTGACGACGAGCCACCACGGCGCGAGCGGCGGCAGGCACAAGGCGAGCAGTACCGCCGTGATGATCGCACTGCCGTCGAGCAGGAAGGGCGGCAACGGCTTGCCGCGCAGACGCAGTGCCGCGGCTTCACAGAGCAGTGCTGTCGCGACACCGAGGACGATCTGAATCAGCAGCCCCGGCCCGAAGAACACGCCATGCAGGACGACCGTCGGGACCAACGCGTACAAAACCTGTCGCATCACGCGAGCGACGCTGCTCGGTGCGACGACGTGCGGTGCGGGTGCGGTGGCGAATGGCATCGGTTTGCTCACGACTTTTTCGTAAGCTCCTGGCGCTTTTTCGCGAGTGCGGCGTCACGCTCGCGCTCGATCCGATCGAGGCGGGCCGTCCTCGCGTCGAAGCGCGCGCGGGCCGCGTCGGCATTCGCGTCGGCGGTCAGCTTCTCGAGCAACGCCGGCTTCATATCACGAAAGCGCTCCGCCAGCGGAATCTGGCTCGGACAGACGTAGTCGCAACAGCCGCACTCGATGCAGTCCAGAAGACCATGAGTCTCGAGCGCCTGCAGATCCCGCGCCTGTGTGTACCAGTGCAGTTGCTGCGGCAGCAGGACCGCGGGACAGACTGCCGAGCAGTTGCCGCAGCGGATGCACGGCATTTCGGGCCCGCGCTGCTGCAGGTCCAGCGGCGAGGCGGCGATGATGCAGTTGGTCGCCTTGATCACCGGCAGATCGTCGTGCGGGAGCGCCTGGCCCATCATCGAGCCACCCATGATGAGTCGCGACATTCTTCCCGTGTAGCCGCCGCAATCGTAGATCAGCGCGGCCATGGGCGTGCCCAGCGGCACGTCGAGATTGCGCTGTTCGCGCACGCCGTCGCCGGTCACGGTCACGATGCGGCTCGTCAGCGGCCGCGCATCGCGGATCCACTGCGCGACCGCGGCCACCGTGCCGACGTTCAAACAGACGGTGCTCACGTCAGCCGGCAGCCCGCCGGTCGGAACTTCCACGCCGAAGACGGTGGCGATCAGCTGCTTCTCGCCGCCAGCAGGATAAATAGTCGCGACCAGGCGTAACTGGATCCGATCGTCGTGCGCCTCCGCGATCGCCGCACTCAGTGCAGCTGCGGGTTGTGGCGTGTCGTCCTCGATTGCGATCACACACGTTTGCGCCGCGAGAGCGTGCAGCAGAACGCGTGCGCCGAACACAATGTCACGGGCTCGCTCGCGCATCAGCATGTCGTCGCAGCTGATGTAGGGCTCGCATTCGGCGCCATTGAGCAGCAATCGCAAACCGCTTGCATCGGCGGCACCGGCCAGCTTGGTCGCGGTCGGAAACACGGCGCCGCCGAGTCCAACGACTCCGCCGCGACCGATCGTGTCGCGTAATTGCTGCGGCGACAGCTCTTCGAAACGCGGCGGCGACGCTGCCCCATAGCGCTCGTCACGTTTGTCATTCGCAACGACGATGCTCAGCGTCGGCGCACCCATGCGATGCGGCGCGGGACGCGGCTCGATCGCGGCGACTGTTCCTGAAGCCGGCGAGTGCAACCATGCGCTGATTCCGCCGCCGGGCTCGGCGATCGGCTGGCCGTGCAGGACCCGATCACCGGGTTTGACCAGCGGCACAGCTGCGGCGCCCGCATGTTGATCGAGCGGCAGCACCAGCGACTCGACCGGACTGGCGGGACGCAGCGGATGCTCGGTGGAGCGCTCCGTGTGAGCGTTCAGCCGCAATCCGCCGCGCACGCCGGGCCTGGCCATCGGTCAGGTCGGCGCCGGCCGCATGACGATGCAGTCGACGGGGCAGGGCGGAATGCACAACTCGCAGCCCGTGCAGTGGGCCGCGATGACGGTGTGCATGAATTTGGACGCGCCGACGATGGCGTCGACGGGGCAGGCCTGGATGCACTTCACGCAGCCGATGCACGCACCTTCGTCGATCCACGCGACCATCGGCCGTGTCGACACATTGCCGAAGCGTGGATCCACCGGCTTGGCTTCGCGTCCCAGCAGACTCGCGAGCGCGGCAGCGGTGGCGTGGCCGCCGGGCGGGCACTGGTTGATGTCGGCTGCGCCGTTGGCGAGTGCAGCGGCGTACGGGCGGCAGCCCGCAAACGTGCAGCGGCCGCACTGCGTCTGCGGCAGCAGCGCATCAATTTCCTCGACCAGCCGATTCCGGTCGCGCTCCGAGCGGCGCGCGGCGAACGCGGCGGCAACGCCGGCCGCGGCGGCCAGTCCAATCATGGTCAGCAACGCCGGCAGCATCGCTTATTCCTGGATCAGCCTGCTGAAGCCCATGAACGCCAGCGCCATGATACCGGCCGTAATCAGCGCGAGCGGCGCTTCGCGAAAAACGGCGGGCACATCGGCCTGCTGCAGCCTTTCATACAACGCTGCAAATGCGAGCAGCAGCAAGGCGAGTGCTGCGGCCGCAGCGATTGCCAGCAGCACGGCCGCGCCAAACGTCGCCGCTCGCATGTCCGTAATCAGCGCGATGCCGAGCAGCGCCGTGTTCGTGCTCATGACGAGCGCGAAGCCGGGCTGCTGAGTCAGGAGCGTGCCGCGCCGCCGCAGCGCCAGGTCCACCAGCGGCACCACGATCAGCACGATGGCGACCAATCCCGGCGTGCGCAGATATTCCAGGTGCCACGGGCCGAGCACGAGCCTGACGAGCGCCCAGCCGAGCAAGGCGACTGCGGGAACGGCCGCGAGACACAGGATCGCGATCACGCGAGCGCCGCCGAAGACATCGGTGGGTGCAACGAACGGACGCCACTGCGGCAGGTGCGCCAGGACCACCGTCGTGACCAGCACGCTGCTGAGAAGCACCAGGAGCAGGGAGGCCATTGCCCTACTTCACTTTCATCCCCGGCGTCGCGCCGCTGTCCGGCGCCAGCAGGAAGATGTCCTTCCCGCCCGGGCCGGCCGCGAGCACCATGCCCTCGGAGACGCCGAAGCGCATCTTGCGCGGCTTGAGATTCGCCAGCACCAGCGTCATGCGCCCCGGCAGCTGCTCGGGCGCGTACGCAGAGCGTATGCCGGCAAACACAGTGCGCTGGCCTTCGCCGAGGTCGAGCGTCAGCTTCAGCAACTTGTCCGCGCCTTCGACGACTTCAGCCGCGAGGATCTTCGCAATGCGCAAATCGAGCTTTGCGAAATCGTCGACGGTCACTTCGCCGTTTGCTTGAGCAGCTGCCGGTGCGGCAGCCGGCGCCGCAGCGGCGGGCTGATCGAGGCCGAGCAGCGCATCGAGCTGTTTCGCCTCGGCGCGCGTCATCAGATGTTCGTACGGCGCAACCTCGTGGCCGGCCGGCAGCGCGGCATGCGGACCCCACTGCATCTGTGCGTCCGTCAACCGCAACAGCGCTTGCACCTTGCGCGCCGTCTCGGGCAGAACTGGCCGCAGCAGTACGGTCAGATACCAGAAGAAGTTGAGGCTGGTGGAGCAGACCGCGTGCAGGTGCTCCCGCTCACTCTCGACCTTCGCCAGATCCCAGGGCCGCTGCGCATCGATGTACTGGTTGACGCGGTCGAGCCAGACACCGATTTCGCGCATGGCCTTGCCAAACTCACGCTCGACATAGAGCGAGCCGATCTGACTCCAGCTCTGGCTGTGAAAGTCATTGATCAGTCCGCGCGCGCCGGGATCCACAGCAGCGAGGCGGCCGCCGAAGCGCTTGCTGATGAAGCCCGCGGTGCGGCTCGCGATGTTGACGTACTTGCCGACCAGGTCGCTGTTGATGCGCGCGACGAAGTCTTCGGGATTGAACTCGATGTCCTCGACGTTCGCGTTCAGCTTGGCGGCGATGTAGTAGCGCAGCCATTCCGGATTCAGGCCGAGATCGAGATAGCGCAGCGGGTCGATGCCGGTGCCGCGCGACTTCGACATCTTCAGGCTGTTGAGCAGGATGAAGCCGTGCACGTAGACGTGATCGGGCACCTTGCGGCCGGCGAAGTGCAGCATCGCCGGCCAGAACAGCGTGTGGAAGTAGATGATGTCCTTGCCGATGAAGTGAATCTGCTCGACCGCATCCGGCCTGGCGAAGAATGCGTCGAACGCCCCAGGGCCCAGATAGGCCTTGAGCGAAGCGAGATACCCGATCGGCGCGTCCAGCCAGACATAGAAGAACTTGCCCGGCGCATCCGGAATCGGGATGCCGAAGTAGGGCGCGTCGCGCGAGATGTCCCAGTCGCCGAGCGCCTGGTCGCCGCTGCCGCTCAGCCATTCGCGCGCCTTGTTCGCGACCGACGATTGCAGCCGCCCCGGCGTGTCGAGCCAGCTCTTCATGAACGCGATGCACTTCGGATCGGACAGCCGGAAGAAATAGTGATCGGACGTCTTGCGCACGGGCGCCACGCCCGAGAGCGTCGAGTACGGCTCGATCAGATCGGTCGGCGAGTACACCGAGCTGCAGTTCTCGCACGCGTCGCCGTACTGGTCCTTGGTGTGGCACACCGGGCACTCGCCCTTGATGTAGCGGTCCGGCAGGAACATCTGTTTCACCGGATCGAAGAACTGCTCGACCGGTTTCACGTAGATCAGGCCGGCGGTCTGCAGCTGGCGATAGATGCCGGTCGACAGCTCGAAGTTCTCCGGCGAGTGCGTCGAGTGCCAGTGGTCGAAGCTGATGTGAAAGCCGTTGAGATAGCGTGGCCGATCGGCGGCGATCCGCCGCACCAGCTCTTCGGGCGTGATGCCTTCGGCCTCCGCCTTGAGCATGATCGGCGCGCCGTGCGTGTCGTCGGCGCAGACGAAGTGCACGGGACGGCCCTGCATGCGCTGAAATCGCACCCAGATGTCGGCCTGGATGTACTCCATGATGTGGCCGATATGGAACGGGCCGTTGGCGAATGGCAGGGCAGTCGTGACGAACAGGGGACGCTGGGAGCTCATTCCACGGATGATAGCGGACTCTCCGCTCTCCGCCGACCGCCGCAACGCCCTCAGCCGTTGTCTTTGACGGGCTCGAACTTGGCCTTGTTGATGGCCTTCTTGTAGGCGTCCTTGCCGGTGATCAGACCCTTGTCGAGCAGCTCCTGGATCGCCGAGTCCATGACGCGCATGCCGTGCGCGGCGCCGCTCTGCATGGTGTTTTCCAGTTGGTCGAGCTTTCCCTGGCGGATCAGATTCGCGACCGCCGGCGTGTTCACCATGATCTCGAGTGCGGCGACGCGGCCGGGCTTGCCGGCTCGCGGTATGAGCTGCTGCGAGACAACGCCGCGAAGTGACGTGGAAAGCATCGCGCGCACGTGCTGCTGCTTGTCGGCAGGGAACGCGTTGACCATGCGGTCGACGGTCGGCGCCGAGCCGTTCGTGTGGAGCGTGCCCATCACGAGAATGCCCATCTCGGCGGCCGTGACCGCGGCGCTCATGGTCTCGTAGTCGCGCAACTCGCCGACCAGGATCACGTCCGGATCTTCGCGCAAGGCGGACAGCAGCGCTTCGTAGAACGTCGGCGCGTGAGTGCCGATCTCGCGCTGGCTGATCAGGCATTGCTTGCGCGGATGCACGAACTCGATCGGGTCCTCGATCGTCAGGATGTGGCCCTTCAGGCGCGAGTTCATGTCGTCGATCATCGCCGCCAGCGTCGTCGACTTGCCGGAGCCCGTCTTGCCGGTGACGAGAATCAGGCCGTTGTTGACCTTGCACAGGTTGCGCACGGCGTCCGGCATGTTGAGCTGGTCGAGTGTCAGCGCCTTGGACGGAATCGCGCGGCAGACGCAGCCGAGCCCGTACAGGTGGCGCATGACGTTGACGCGGAAGCGCGAGACGCCGGGAATGATGTAGGCGAAATCCGCGCCGTGCTTTTCTTCGAGCCGCTGCTGTGCGGCGCGCGGCATGATCTCGCGCAGGCACTCTTCGACGAACTGCGGCGTGAGGATGTCCGGGCGCAACGGCTGCAGCTCGCCGTAAATGCGGATGCGCGCCGGATCGCCGGCGATGAAGTGCAGGTCGGAGCCGTTGCGGCTCAGCACTTCCTTCAGGTACTCGTCGATGCGCCGCGGGACGTACTGGCTGGCAGTGGTGGCGGAGACGGGTTCGGTGCTGCTCATGAGATCGTCGGGTCAGGTCAGCCGGGTGCCAGGTCGAACTTCGGCAGGACGCTGGTGTCGGTCACGAACTTCGAGAACAGGCGCTTGTCGCTCGCGTACACGTAGGCGTCGTCGGGGTCGATTTCCTTCGCCTGCACGTTCGCCAGCAGCGCCTGGTCGAGCATCTGCATCCCGAGGTCCTTGCCGGTCTGCAGCTGGGTCGGAATCTGGTGCGTCTGGTCGGTCATGATCAGCTTGCCGATCGCGCGCGTCAGCACCATGACCTCGCAGATCGCTTTGCGGCCGCGCTGGTCGGCGGTCTTGACCAGTACCTGCGTGATCACGGCGATCAGGCTCTGCGACAGGAAGCTCTTGGTCTGTTCGCGCTCGTCCGCCGGCAGCGCGTCGACGACGCGGTCGATCGT
>Ga0111538_10000468_pt1 | contig 53218 bp, 46 predicted proteins | sample SoiMethybrSBSTD1_FD_79669 | JGI IMG/M metagenome (GOLD analysis project Ga0111538, IMG submission 79669) | Bulk soil microbial communities from a Populus tree surrounding site in Tennessee, USA - Soil MetaG P. TD hybrid SBSTD1 (version 2)... | ecosystem: Environmental > Terrestrial > Soil >... | reverse complement strand
CGTCTCGGTCGACGCCGACCGCTGCGAGGGCCACGCGCGGTGCTGGGACATCTGCCCCGAGGTCTTCGACCTCGACGACGAGGGGCACGCCGTCGTGAACGACCCGGAGGTGCCGCCCGAGCACGAGGCCAGGGCCCCCGACGCGGCGCGCAACTGCGCCGCGCGGGCGATCGTGCTGGGCTGATTCCCTATGGGGGATCGGGCGTCAAGCGGTTCGTCGGTTGACGTGATCGGGCGGGGCGGTGGACGATGCGCGGTGGGGAAGGTCGCCCCGTTTGTCCGCGCCTTTGGTGTGTGACCTCACCTGTGCCTTGAGCACTTGTTGGGGGGCCTTCCCCATCTTCTTGTGGCGCCGGCGGGCGCGGACCTGGGCGGGGACGGTCCAGTGCTCGGCGATGATGGCCTTGGCTTGGTGGGGGTCGACTGGGCGCCCGTCGGTGTCGCAGATCACGTAGGGCATCTGTCGGTTCATGACGGCCCAGAACCGTTCGGCGAGGTTGGCGGCCACGACGCAGAGGGCGCCGAGGTGGTCCTTGCCGCGTTCGACCATCTGCACGTAGTAGATCCGGGCGAGCTGCGGGTCGACCTTGCGGGCGTTATCGGCGGCGCGCACGAGCGTGGTACGCAGCAGCGACGACCCGGCTTTGGACATGGGCTGGCCCTTGCGGTCGGTGTCGCCGGTCTCGGAGGCCTTGGGGACCAGGCCGGTGAACGACCGGAACGCTTTGCCGGTCCGGAACCGGGCGGGGTCACCGATGGCGGCGACCAGGGCGGGGCCGCTGATGTCGGCGACGCCGGGCAGGCTGCGAGCCAGGCCGGCGGGGTCGACCCAACGGTAGGCGTTCTCGCGTTCGGTGGCGTGGGCGGCGAGCTCGGCCTGCACGGCCCGCAGCAATCTGACCTCGGTGGCGATCTCGGCGGCCAGATCGGCGAACGCGACCGCTGGGTGGCCGGCGTAGAGCTCGATCGACGCCTCCGCCGCGGTCAACCACTGGCGGGCCCGGTCGGCACCGTGATGGCCCTTCGATGCCTTGGCGATGAACGCAGTGAGACGCTTGAGGCCCAGTTTGACCAGGACGTTCGGGTCGGCGAAGCGCTCCAGCACCGCGAGGTCCGCGACGCCGAGCTCACCGGTCAGCGGGGTCATGGGCAGCACCTGGCGGGCCAGGTCCTTGATCCGGCGCTTGTGCAACGCGCCCTGCTGGGTGAGGCGGTCGGTGGCCCGGACCCGCCGGTCCAACGCCGCCCGCTCGACCCCGGGCAGCACCAGGGGCGACAGCCCAGCCGGGTCGAACAGCGGCAGGCGGGCCAGGGTGTCAGCGTCGATGCCGTTGGTCTTGGTGTGCCGGGACAGGAACCGGCGCAGATCATGCGCCTTGGCCGACGACACGCGGTGCACGACGTGGCCGCGAGCGATGAAGAACACCGCGATCGGCAGCCACGCCGGCCCGGTCGGCTCGACCACCACCTCCAACCGTGTGTCCTCGGGGCAGCCAGCCAACGCCACCATCTCGACCTCGCCCAGGCTGCCGGTCGTTGGCCACGCCTTGCGCTTGGCGACCGTGTTGCCCTCACCGTCAAGCACCCGCACCGTGTGCGCGCTGGCGATGCCCAGGTCGATGCCGACCAGGCGCCTGCAGTTCATCTCGTCTCCTGTCGTCGCGTCGGTTCCACCGGCTCGCCCACAGGAGCGACGCACGATCAGGCCACGGTCCCAAGGAAGACACGCGCCAACCGCGGCTCCCACTCATGTGCTGCAACCGGTCCCGACCTCGACGGGCCGGACCACTTCCCTCATCCGGGGCATCCGTGGCCAGCCGGGTGTGGCAATCAGACCAACGGGGCCAGACCCTCACCGGACCTCCCCCAGAGCCGAACTCGACGCCACCCCCCGGACCAGCCGGGAAGACCATGCAACCCTGGAACCCCGACCCCGTGGCGGATCCACGATGCCGATGTCCCTTACATGAGCCGGCCGCCGGGGCACCGGCGGGGCATCCGGCGGCGGCACGGGGCGACGGAGCGGCGCCGGGTGCCTACCCGATCACCGGCAGCGTGAGCACGACCCGGGCGCCGCCGAGGTGCGACGCCTCGATCTGCAGCCGACCGCCGGCGGCCTCTGCGGACCGCCGAGCGATGTCGAGGCCGAGGCCGGTCGAGCCGCCCCGCGTGGCGCCCCGGTCGACGGCCGCCCCGGGTCGATCGATGCCCGCCCCGCTGTCGTCGACCTCCAGTCGCACCGTCCCGTCGTCGCCGGGACGCACGGCGAGCGCGTAGGCGCTGCCCTCGGGGGTGTGCGCGAACACGTTGCCCACCAGGGCGTCGATGACCGCCGACGCCTCGCCGGCCGAGAGCGCCACGACGAACCCGGCCCGGTCGGCCGCCGCGGCGACGTCGACCGTCCACGGGCGCCCGTCGTCCTCGGCCAGGGCGCTCCAGAACGCGGCTCGCTCGCGGGTGACCGCCGCCAGGTCGCTCGTGGCCGACACCACCCCCGCGTGCAGAGGGCGGCGGGCGCTGCGGATCAGCTCGGTGATGGCGGCCTCGAGGCTCTCGACGTCGGCGACGAGCCGGGCGTCGCCCTGGGCCTCGGCGTCGAGGCGCAGCGCCGTCAGGGGGGTGCGCAGCCGGTGGGACAGGTCGGCGACCCGCTCGCGCTCGGCGGCCCGCAGCTCGTCGATGCGGTCGGCCAGCAGGTTGAGGGCGCGGGCCGCGTCCGCCAGCTCGCGGGTGGGGCCGGGGGTGGCCCGGGCCGTGGCGACGCCGGCGGCGAGCTCGCGGGCCGTGCCGGACAGCTCGGTGGCGTCGCGGGTGACCGACCGGGCCAGGCGGTCGGCGATGGCCACCGCCGCCGCGATCAGCGCCAGCGCCACCGCCGCCAGCGCCAGCCAGGCGGTGCGCACGCCGTCGTCGAGCAGCCGGGCCGGCACCGTGGCCCGCACGACCGACGTGCCGTCCTCGCCCGTGACGACCGGCGTGTACAGCTCGAGCCCGCCGTCGTGTTCGAGGGTGAAGGCGCGGCCCTGGTCGCGCGCCAGCACGAGGGCGTCGCCCGCACCGGCGGCGTCGCCGATGGTGGAGCCGTCGGGCAGCCACACGGCGATGCGCCCGTCGGCCCCCGTGCCGGTGCTCTGGGCCGCGATGGTGACCTGGTCGGGCGACACGGAGGGCAGGGCGAGGGTCGGGGCGAGCGAGGCGACGTCGCGCTCGGCGGTGGCGATGGCCCGGTCGCGCGCCACCGTGCGCACGAGGGCGCCGAGGGGGATGGCGAACGCCACGACCACCAGGCTGGTCGTGGCCAGGGCGACGAGGACGAGCCGGCGCCGCACCGCGGGTCAGCCGCCGCCGTCGGGGGCGACCAGCTTCAGGCCGACCCCCCGCACGGTGTGCAGGTACACCGGGGCCGTGCCGGTCTCGCCGAGCTTGCGCCGCAGCCACGACAGGTGCACGTCCACGGTCTTGTCGGCCCCTCCGTACGGCTGGCGCCACACCTCGGCCAGCAGCTCGCGCCGGGTGACCACGTCGGGGCTCCGCTGCGCCAGGTGGGCGAGGAGGTCGAACTCGAGCCGAGTGAGCTCGAGCGGCCGGCCGTCGAGGGCCGCCTCCCGGCGGGCGGGCGCCACCACCAGGCCACCGATCACCACCTCGCCGGTCCCCGCACCCGGTGCGCCCGCCTCGACGCGGCGCAGCACGGCGCGGATGCGGGCCTCGAGCTGGGCGGCCGTGTACGGCTTGACCACGTAGTCGTCCGCGCCCCGGTCGAGCAGCTCGACGATCTGCGCCTCGTCGTCGCGGGCGGTCGCCACGATCACGGGCACGGGGGACACCCCGCGCAGCATCCGCAGGACGTCGGCGCCGTCGATGTCGGGCAGCCCGAGGTCCAGCACGACCACGTCGGGCGCCCAGTCGATCACCGCGGCCAGGGCGGACGAACCGGTCGCCTCGCTGCGGACGGCGTGGCCCGCGGCCACCAGCGCGTCGGCGAGCGACTCGCGGATGCGCAGGTCGTCCTCGATCACCAGCACGGCGGCCACGGCGGACACGGTAGGCCCGCTGAGCGGCGCCGTCGGCGCCGCCGCGACGACTTGGCCTGGGCTTAGGGCGGCCTTTGCCTCCCCGCCGGCGGGGAACGCGAACATGGCCGGGTGCGGCGCGTCCTCACCTTCGGCGTCGTCTGGCTCGTGGCGGCGGTCACGGCCACGGCCGTCGCGTGGCAGGGGGTGCGTCTCGTCGGCGACCAGGTCACCGACGACCGGCCGCCGTCGCTGACGGCCGAGGAGGTGGCGGCGGCCACGGCCACCGGCGCCGGCTCGCCCGCGCCGGGCGCGACCACGACGACCACCGCGCCCGCGTCCCCGGTCACGACGGCCGCTCCGCCCGAGGCGCCCGCCGCGGCGGGGGAGGCGGTGACCCGCACGTACGCCCTCACCGGAGGGTCGACGTCGCTCCGCTTCACCCCCGGCGGCGTCACCGTGGTGTTCGCCACCCCGGCCCCCGGCTACCAGGTGCGGTCCGAGCCCGCGGACGGCGGGGGCTGGCGCGTCGAGTTCGACGGCCCCTCCGGGCGCAGCCGTGTCGAGGGCTGGTGGGACGGCGGTCCCCAGGACCGGGTGGAGGACGACGGCGCCGACTCGGGCGGTGGCGCCGCGGCGACGGCTGACGGTCCTTAGCCCCGGCTTAGGCAGCCGGCGACGCGTCGTTAGGCGCGGGAGCCGCACGGTGGGAGACGTCCACGACACCACCCCGAGAGGACCCCGCCATGCACCTCCCCCGCACCGCCTCCCGCGTCGGCCTCGCCGCCGGCCTGGTCACCGCCACCATGGGCGTGGCCCTGGTCACCGCGCTCGGGCCCGCCCCGGCGCTGTCGGAGGTCTCGTCGCACCGCCAGCAGGACGACAGCTCCACGACCAGCACGACCGCCGCCACGCTCCCTGCGGCCGCGCCCGGCGCCGGCACCCGGGTCGTCGACGCCGCCGGCGCGGGCACGGTCACCGTGTCCGACGCGGGGGGCCAGCTCGCGCTCGTGAGCGCCGTGCCCGCCGACGGCTGGTCGGTGGAGGTCGAGCAGCCAGCCGGCCGCGAGGTCGAGGTCGACTTCCGGCGCGGCACCCAGCGGGTGCAGGTGGACGTCGAGCTCGAGGACGGCGCCGTCCGCGAGCGGGTCCGGGTCCGCGACGACGCCACCGGGACCGACGTCCGCATCGAGGACGGTGTCGTCGTCCGCGTGGACGGTGCCGCCGGCGACACCGGTGACCACCGCGGGTCCGGCGCCCTCGCCACCGATGACCGCGGGCACGACGCCACCGACGACCACGGCGGCGCGGGCGGCGGCGCCGACGACCGGGGGCACGACGCGACCGACGACCACGGCGGCGACACGGGCACCTCGGGGTCGGGTCGCGGCGGCGCCGACGACCCGCCGGGCGACGACCACGGCGCAGGCTGACCGGCCGCTCGGCCCGCTCGGCCCGCTCGGCCCGCCCCGCCAGGCCCGCCCGGATCCCGCCGGGTGGGCCTCGCCGCGCCCACCCCACCCCTCCCACCGGCACGTCGGGCGTCGTAGGCTTCGCGCTGCGTCACCGAGCCACCGCGCACCGGAGGGGTCCCATGCCCACCTACCTGGTCGTCGCCCACCGCACGCTCGTCGAGGACCACCTCCTCGACCACGCGCGCGCCCTGTGCGCCGAGGGCGCCTGCGCCTTCCACCTGGTCGTCCCCGTCCGCCACCCACGGGGCGCGTGGACCGAGGGCGAGGTCGAGGCCGCGGCGCGCGCCCGGCTCGACGAGGGGCTCGCGGCCTTCCGCGCCATCGGGGCCGACGTCTCCGGCGAGGTCGCCGACGCCAACCCCGTGTACGCCGTGGGCGTCGCCCTGCGGGCCCGGCCCGAGACCGACTGGGCGGGCGTGATCGTCTCGACGCTGCCCCAGGGCGTCTCGCGCTGGCTCGGGCTCGACGTCGTCAGCCGCATCTCCTACGACGTCGACCTGCCCGTCACGCACCTCGTGGCGTCCCGGGCGCCTGCGGACGCCTGACGCGCCCGCTCGACCGGCCGCGAGACGGTCGGTGGGGAGCACGCCGGTACACTCGACGGACGCATGGCACTGCTTGATCGCTTCCTCCGCGTCGGCGAGGGCAAGAAGGTGCGGGCGCTCCAGTCGCTCGTGCCCGACATCGGTGAGCTCGAGCCCGAGATGCAGGCGCTGTCCGATGACGCGCTGCGGGCCAAGACCGGTGAGTTCCGTCAGCGACTCGACAACGGCGAGAGCCTCGACGACCTGCTCATCGAGGCCTTCGCCGTCGTGCGCGAGGCCGGCACCCGCGTGCTGGGCCAGCGCCACTACGACGTGCAGCTGATGGGGGGCGCCGCGCTGCACTTCGGCTGGGTCGCCGAGATGAAGACCGGCGAGGGCAAGACCCTCGTGTCCACGCTCCCGGCCTACCTCAACGGCCTGTCGGGCAAGGGCATGCACCTCGTCACGGTCAACGACTACCTGGCCACCCGCGACCGCGAGTGGATGGGCCGCCTGCACACGTGGATGGGCCTGACCACCGGCCTCATCGTGCCGGGCAACCACGACCCCGGGTTCAAGCGCGAGCAGTACGCCGCCGACATCACCTACGGCACCAACAACGAGTTCGGCTTCGACTACCTGCGCGACAACATGGCGCCCAGCCGGGCCCGGCAGGTGCAGCGCGGGCACGCCTACGCCATCGTCGACGAGGTCGACTCGATCCTCATCGACGAGGCGCGGACCCCGCTCATCATCTCGGGCAAGGTCGCCGACGCCGCGCAGCTCTACTACAAGTTCGCCTCGATCGTGCGCAGCCTGAAGCGCGACGACGACTACGAGGTCGACGAGGAGAAGCGCACCGTCGCCCCCACCGACGAGGGCATCGAGAAGGTCGAGGGGCAGCTCGGCATCGAGAACCTCTACGACGGCGTGGCGCAGAACCTGGTCCACCAGCTCCAGGCCGCCCTCAAGGCGAAGGAGCTGTTCAAGCGCGACAAGGACTACGTGGTGGCGTCGGGCGAGGTGAAGATCGTCGACGAGTTCACCGGCCGCATCCTCGAGGGCCGGCGCTGGTCCGAGGGCCTGCACCAGGCGGTCGAGGCCAAGGAGGGCGTCAAGATCAAGGAGGAGAACCAGACGCTCGCCACGGTCACGCTGCAGAACTACTTCCGCATGTACGACAAGCTCGCCGGCATGACCGGCACGGCGCAGAGCGACGCCGCCGAGCTGGCCGGCACCTACGACCTGCAGGTCGTGCCGATCCCCACCAACAAGCCGCCCGCCCGCAAGGACGAGCCCGACCTCATCTACAAGACCGAGGACGCCAAGTTCGGGGCCGTGGTCGACGACATCACCGAGCGCTACGAGGCCGGTCAGCCCGTGCTCGTCGGCACGATCTCGGTCGAGAAGTCCGAGAAGCTGTCGCGCCTGCTCGACAAGCAGGGCATCCGCCACGAGGTCCTGAACGCCAAGGTGGGCCAGCACTTCCGGGAGGGCGAGATCATCGCCCAGGCGGGGCGGCTCAGCGCGGTCACGGTGGCCACCAACATGGCCGGCCGCGGCGTCGACATCATCCTCGGCGGCAACGCCGAGGGCGTCGCCAAGCGCGAGGTGCGGGCCGAGGGCCTCGACCCCGACAGCGACGAGGCGCGCGAACGGGTCGAGGAGCTGACGGCGAAGCACGAGGCCGAGACGAAGGCCGAGGGCGACAAGGTCCGCGATCTGGGCGGCCTCTACGTGCTCGGCACCGAGCGCCACGACTCCCGCCGCATCGACAACCAGCTGCGCGGCCGGTCGGGCCGCCAGGGCGACCCGGGCGAGAGCCGGTTCTACCTGTCGCTGGAAGACGACCTCATGCGGCTCTTCGCCACCGGCGCGGTCAACTGGGTGATGGGCAAGACCCTGCCCGACGACGTGCCGCTCGAGGCGAAGATGGTGTCCAAGGCGATCGAGCGGGCCCAGACGACGGTCGAGCAGCGCAACGCCGAGATCCGCAAGAACGTCCTCAAGTACGACGAGGTGATGAACGAGCAGCGCAAGGTCATCTACGCGCTGCGCGACCAGGTGCTCGACCGGGCCGACCTGCGCGAGCGCATCGTCGAGGACGCCCTGCCCGACACCGTCAGCACGCTCGTCGAGACCCACTGCGTCAGCGAGTACAACGAGGAGTGGGACGTCGAGGGCCTGGCCACCGAGGCCCGCACGTTCTGGCCGTCCGAGCTGTCTGCCGAGCAGCTGGGCCAGGCCACGTCCACCAACGAGCTCTACGAGCTGCTGGTCGACGAGGCGCTCGGCTACTACGACACGCGCGAGGAGACGCTCACGCCGGACGTGATGCGCCAGGTCGAGCGGCAGGTCATGCTGCGCGTGATCGACCAGCGCTGGCGGGCCCACCTCTACGAGATGGACTACCTCCGCGAGGGCATCAACCTGCGGGCCATGGGCCAGAAGGATCCCCTCGTCGAGTGGCAGCGCGAGGGCTTCGACATGTTCGGCCAGATGATGCACGGCATCTGGCAGGACTTCATCCGCTACGTCATGCACGTCGACGTCAAGGTGAACCAGCCGGCGGCGGCCACCGTCCCGGTCGACGCCAAGGCGGCGCCGCAGGACGCACCGCCGCAGGACGCCGCCCCGCAGGACGCCACCCCCGAGGACGCCCGCACGGGCCTCGAGGACGACGGCGCCGACGCGGCCCTGCGCAACCTGCGCTACTCGTCGCCCGAGGATCCCGACGCCGCCGGCGGCGCGGCCAGCCTGCGGGCCGCGGCCCGCGCCGAGGCGGCGGCCACGAACCGGCCCGCGGCGGGCGGCAACGGCAACGGCGACGGTGCGGCGGCGCCCGCCACCAACACCCCCGTGGTGAAGTCCGACTGGGACAAGACCCCGCGCAACGCCCCGTGCCCCTGCGGGTCGGGCAAGAAGTACAAGCTGTGCCACGGCCGCGCCTGAACGGCCGTCGACGCCATGCGTGACCTCACCGACGACCTCAAGGCGCTGCGCGCCCGGCTGGGCGAGGCCGAGACCTACCTCAAGGTCGACGAGCTGCGGGCCCGCCGCCCCCAGCTCGAGGCCGAGGCGTCGCGCCCCGACCTGTGGGACGACGGCGAGCGCGCCAAGCAGGTGACGGGCGAGCTGTCGGCCGTCATCGACGACATCGACCAGTTCGAGCAGCTCGAGAGCCGCCTCGACGACGCCGAGACGCTGCACGAGCTGGGCCGCGAGGAGGGCGACGACGACTCGCTGGCCGAGGTCGAGCAGGCGCTGTCGGCCATCGACGCCGACCTGCGTCGCGTCGAGCTGCGGTCGATGTTCTCGGGGGAGCACGACCAGCACGACGCGCTCGTGTCGATCCAGGCCGGCGAGGGCGGCGTCGACGCCCAGGACTGGGCCGAGATGCTGCTGCGCATGTACACCCGCTGGGCCGAGAGCCGCGGGTTCGACGTCGAGGTGGAGGAGTACACCGAGGGCTCGGAGGCCGGGCTGTCGTCGGCCGAGTTCCTCGTGAAGGGCCGCTACGCCTACGGCTACCTCCAGGCCGAGCGGGGCGTGCACCGCCTGGTGCGCATCAGCCCGTTCAACGCCCAGGGCAAGCGCCAGACGGCGTTCGCGGCGGTGCAGGTCGTGCCGATGCTCGACGCCGGCGACGGCAAGGTCGAGATCGACGACAAGGACATCAAGATGGACGTCTTCCGGGCGTCGGGTGCCGGTGGGCAGCACATCAACAAGACGTCGTCGGCGGTGCGCCTCACCCACCTCCCCACGGGCATCGTGGTGTCGTGCCAGGTCGAGCGCAGCCAGTTCCAGAACCGCGACCGGGCCATGGCCATGCTGCAGGCCAAGCTGGCCGACCGCGAGCGGGCCGAGCGCGAGGCCGAGCTCGACGAGATCCGCGGCGACCAGCAGCGGGTGGGCTTCGGCAGCCAGATCCGCAGCTACGTGTTGCAGCCGTACCAGATGGTCAAGGACCTGCGGTCCGAGCACGAGACCGGCAACGTGCCGGGGGTGCTCGACGGCGACCTCGACCCGTTCATGGAGGCCTACCTCCAGTGGCGCCGTTCCGGCGCCGACGGTGCCTGACAGGGCACCGGGACCACGCGTGACCATCCCTGTGGGCGCAGAGGCCGCGCAGTACCGTTCCGACGCGATGTTCGTGGTGCCGCGCGGTATCTGTAACCTCTTCGCAATGGCTGGGCATGAACGCACCTCTCATCGCCGCGCACGGAGCGGACGAGGCACATGATCACGTTCGAACAGGTGAGCAAGATCTACAAGGGCGGGGTCGAGGCGCTGCACGGCGCGTCGGCCACGATCGAGAAGGGCGAGTTCGTCTTCCTCGTCGGGCCGTCGGGCTCGGGCAAGTCGACGATGCTGCGGCTGATCAACCGCGAGGAGACGGCCGACAAGGGCCGCCTGTTCGTGGCCGGCAAGGACATCGCCCGCCTGAACTCGTGGCGGGTGCCCTACCTGCGCCGCAACATCGGCTGCATCTTCCAGGACTACAAGCTGCTGACGACCAAGACGGTCTACGAGAACGTCGCCTTCGCCCTCGAGGTCATCGGCCGCCCGCGCCACGTCGTCAAGGCGCAGGTGCCGGCCATCCTCGAGCTGGTCGGCCTCGACTCCAAGGCCAGCAACCTGCCCGAGGAGCTGTCGGGAGGTGAGCAGCAGCGGGTGTCGATCGCCCGGGCGTTCGTCAACCGGCCGCTGATCCTGCTGGCCGACGAGCCCACCGGCAACCTCGACCCCGCCACGTCGGTGGGCATCATGCGCCTGCTCGACCGCATCAACCGCACCGGCACGACCGTGGTCATGGCCACCCACGACCGTTCGATCGTCGACACGATGCAGCGGCGCGTCATCGAGCTCGAGACCGGCGAGATCGTCCGCGATCAGGCGCGAGGGGTGTACCAGTGAAGTTCGACTACGTCCTCCGCGAGACGTTCGCCAACCTCCGCCGCAACATCACGCTCACCATCGCCGCCATCGTCACGGTGGCGGTGTCGCTGGCGCTGTTCGGCTCGACGCTCCTCGTCCGCCAGGGCGTCGACAACGTGTCGGCGCGCTGGCGCGACGGCATCGAGCTCATCGCCTTCCTCAAGGAAGACATCACGCCCGAGCAGCGCGACGCCATCGAGGCGTTCCTCAACGACAGCCCCGACGTCGAGACCTTCGACTACGTCGACCTCGACGAGAGCCGCGAGGAGGCGCTGCGGCTGTTCGAGCGCAACGAGGCGATGCGCACCAAGATCGAGAACGGCACGCGCGTGCCCGACTCGTACCGGGTGAAGCCGGCGTCCGGCGAGATCAACCTCATGGAGAGCATCGGCGCGCAGCTCGCGGCCGAACCGGGGGTGCTCGAGGCCAAGGACGTCAGCGACAGCGTGAAGACCGTCACCGGCGTGTCGAACTTCGCCCAGCGCGCCATGTTCGTCGTGGGCACCGGCCTGCTCGTCGCGGCGCTGCTGCTGATCCTCAACGCCATCCGCATGGCCATGTTCGCCCGGCGCCGCGAGATCGAGGTGATGAAGCTCGTCGGCGCCACCAACTGGTTCATCCGCGTGCCGTTCATGCTCGAGGGCATCGTCCAGGGCCTGCTGGGCGCGCTGCTGGCGCTGGGCGCCGTCTTCGGCCTCGACCGGTTCATGCAGTCGGCGTCGACCACCGACGAGTACCGCGCGATCCTCGAGGGCTTCGTGGCCACGTCGTCCGAGCTGTGGCAGACCGCGGCCGTGGTGATCGCCCTGGGCATCGTCATCGGCGCGGCCGGATCGGGCTGGGCGCTGAGCCGGTTCCTGAAGGTCTGACCGGCGGGATCGTCCGCCCCGGGTCGCGGCCCGGGGCAGGCACCCGCTCAGCCCGGGGTCACCGCCACCGGCAGCGAGTCGAGCCCGCGCAGCACGATGCGGCCGTTCCAGGCCGGCTCGTCGGTCGCCAGCTCCATGGCGGGGAAGCGCCGCACGAGCGCGGGCACGGCCTCGGCCCCTTCGAGCCGGGCCAGCGCCGAGCCGAGGCAGTGGTGGATGCCGCTGCCGAACGACAGGTGCCCGCCGGCGCCCTCGCGCCCGAGGTCGAGGTCGGCGGCGGTGGGGCCCCACTTCGTCTCGTCGCGGTTCGACGAGCCGAGCAGCGTGAGCACCAGCTCGCCGGCACCGATCGGCTCTCCGGCGATCTCGATGTCGGTGGTGGCGATGCGGCGCGACACCTGCACCGGGCTGTCGTATCGCAGCAGCTCGTCGACGGCGTTGGCGTCGAGCGACGGGTCGCGGACCAGCCGCTCGAGCTGGTCGCGGTGGCGGAGCAGGGCGACCGTGCCGTTGCCGATGAGGTTCACCGTCGTCTCGTGGCCGGCGAGGTACAGCAGCACCACCTGGTCGCGCAGCTCGACGGGGCTGAGGCGCTCGCCGTCCTCCTCCGCCGCGATCATGGCGCTGAGCAGGTCGTCGGCCGGGTCGGCCCGCTTCCACTCGATGGCCTCGTCGACGTGGGCGAACATCTGGTCGGCCGCGTCCATCATGCGGCGCACGTCGGCGTCGGCCGCGAACGGCTCGAGCGAGAGCGTCATCTCGTGCGACCAGGCCCGCAGCTGGTCGCGGTCGCCGTCGGGCATGCCGAGCAGCTCGCTGATGACCACGAACGGCAGGGGGAACGCGAAGCGGGCGACGAGGTCGACCGGCTCGCCGGGCGCGGTCTCGGCGGCGATGCCGTCGAGCAGCTCGGCGACGAGCGCCCGCACCCGGTCGCGGAGGCGCTCGATGCGCCGGATCGTGAAGGCGCTCGACACCAGCCGCCGCAGCCGCGTGTGGTCGGGAGGGTCGAGGCTGAGGATCGATCGGCTGCGCTCGTCGCGGCGGGCCGCGATGTCGTCGGGGACCGGGGGCTCGACGATGTTGGTGGCGTTGCGCTCGTCGACGCTCGTGCCGCCGAGGCGCAGCAGCTCGAAGCAGTCGTCGTGGTGCGACAGCACCTTGAGGCCGAGCGGGTTGTGGTGCACGCGTCCGCCGGCGCGGATGGCCGCGTACTGCGGGTACGGGTCGGCCGCGAAGCCGGGCTCGAACGGGTTGTACATGGCACCCGGGCCGGCGGGCACCTCGGCCGTGCTCACGTCTGCATCCACGGCTCCCAGGTTTTCGCACGACGTGTGCAAAAGCAAGGGCTTCGTCACGACGGCGCCGGGTGGGGGACACTGCCGCCGTGACGGCGCCCGCGCCCGGCGAGCGGCCGGCGCCCGCGTCCGGACCTCCGGCCGACTACCTGCTGCTGGGGCTGGCGGTCGTGGCGGTGTCGACGTCCGCGCCGCTGATCCGCGCGGCCGACGCCCCGTCGCTGTCGATCGCCTTCTGGCGCAACGCGCTGGCCCTGCCCGTGCTGGGCGTCCTGGTGCTGGTGCGAGCCGGGCGGCGGCGCGAGGCGGCGTCGCTCGACCCGCGGGAGCGCCGGCTGGCGCTGATGGCGGGGCTGTTCCTGGCCGCCCACTTCGCCACGTGGGTGCCGAGCCTCGCGTTCACGTCGGTGGCCTCGTCGGTCGCGCTCGTGGCCACCCAGCCGGTGTGGGCCGCGCTCATCGCCCGCGGGCGGGGCGAGCACGTGCCGCGGCTGGCCTGGTGGGGCATCGGCTCGGCGATGGTCGGCGCGGTGCTGCTCACCGGCGTCGACGTGTCGATCTCGCCCCGCGCCCTGTTCGGCGACCTGTTGGCGCTCTGCGGCGGGGCGCTGGCCGCCGCCTACGTCACCGTCGGGGCCGCCGCCCGCCGCACGATCTCGACCACCGTGTACGCGGTCGCCTGCTACGGGGTCGCCGCCGTCGCCCTGCTCGCCGTGTGCGTGATCGGGCGGCAGCCGCTCGCCGGGTACGACGGCCGCACCTGGCTGCTGCTTGCCGCCACCGTCGCCGGCCCTCAGCTGCTGGGCCACACGTTGGTCAACCGCGTGCTGGGCACGATCAGCCCTGTGATCGTGTCGGTGGCGATCCTCTTCGAGATCGTCGGGGCCGCCCTGCTGGCCTGGTGGGCGTTCGGGGAGGTGCCGCCGGCCTCGGCCGTGCCGGCCGGGCTGTGCATCGCCCTCGGGGTCGTGCTCGTCGTCCGCGCCAACCCCGACGAGCCGGCCGTGGCCGGGGCGCCCCCCGTCGACTGAAGGCGTGTGCGGCGTCGCGCGGATCGGACCCTCCCTCGGCCCGGCGCGGGAGGACGCTACGGTCCCTGCGTGCGCGTGGTCTGGATCGTGACGGTCATCCTGCTGGTCGTCGCACTCGGCGCGTGGAGCACGACCTGCACCGGCCCGCGCCCCGAGCCGACCGGCGAGACGATCCCGGCCGGCGCCTCGAGCACGATCGCCCCCGGGGGCTGACGCAGTGCGGTGACCGCACCACGTCGGGTGCTGTACGCTCGGCGCGGCGGATCGACCCGGGAGGTGGGTCGTGGCGGATGTGGACGGGCGCGTTGCGCATCGGGTGCGACCCGGCGCGCGGAGGAGCGTCGGTTCCACGTCGCGCCGGCGGCCGTCGCGACGCGCGCGCCGGCCCCGGTGGCCCGGCGCCGTGCTCGTCGCCGCGGTGGCGCTCCCGTTCGCGCTCTCGCTGGGGGCACGGACCTCGGCTCCGGCCCCTCTTCCCGCCGCCGGCATCGGCCGGCTCGAGACCGGGGGACGGCCGGTCGACCTCTCCGATCGGATCGCGCCGTTGCCACTGCTCGTCGACGACCTTCCCGATGCGGCGTCGAGGGCGGCCGCCGAGGCCTTCCGGAGCGCCGGGGTGCTGCGGCCCGACGACGTGCGGGCGGCACTCGGCGCCGCGTGGCAGGCCGTGCCCGCCCCGGCCGAGCTCCGTGCCCCGCTCGACCAGCTCGCCGCGGATCTGCTCGATCCGCCCGAGCCCGGCTCGCTCCCGATCGGAACGGCGTCGATCCTGGCGTCCCTCGGGGACGATCGTGACAACGGGGGCCGCCTCGTCAACGCCGCCGTCATGCTGTTCGCGTACGGCGCCCTGGTCGACTCGGGGATCGCGGAGGTCCCGGAGTTGAGCGACCCTTCGTACGGCTGGGTGGTCGAGGAGCAGGCGGTCCTGCTCCTCGACGCCGTGGCGGCCCGTTTCGGACCGAAACGGGAGCAGCTCCTCGACCAGGCGCTGTTCGTCAGCGTCATCGGCATCGACGAGGACTTCGACCGTGCCGTCACGTTGGCCGCCCGGGCGGTCGACGACGATCCCGACGACGTCACGGCTCGGTGGGTGCTGTCCAACCTCCAGGCCCGTCGACCGAACGACGCCCGCGGCTACGAGGAGGCGCTGGCCACCGTGCGCCCGCTCGTCGACGATCCGCAGACGAGGTTGATCGGTGAGGTCGCCACCGCGGATGCCTATCTGGCCGCCGCCGCGGTGCGCTCGGCCGATGCGCCACGTACCGCCGGCGTGCTCGCGCGGCGGGCGGTCGGCCACTACGACGTCGTCCTGGACGAGGTGGCCGACGCCGGGGTCTTCGCCGGACGGGCCCGGGCACTGGCGCTGCTCGGTGAGGATGCGGCCGCGGTGCGGGCGATGGAGGAGGCCGTGGCGCGTGCGCCGGACGCCATCGACCTCGTGCTCGACCTCGCCGCGCTGCAGCAGGCCGCCGGCGACGTCGAGGCCATGCAGGCCACGGCGCTCCGTGCGGTCGAGGTGACGGGCCGGGGATGGGATCCGATGCTGGCCGAGGCGCGCCTCGTGTCCTCGGTCGAACCCTCCGGACTGGGCTTCGCGCACCACGGCGACCTGGGGCTGTTCGGGCAGTCCGTCGGGTCGACCCGCGATCACGTCGCGATCATCCGGACACCGCAAGGAGCCGGGTTCGAGGCGGGGATCGACGTCGTCCCGACCGTCGTCGACCCGGCGCTCGACTCGTGGCGCCGTGGCGGGCTCGCCGCCGACGTCGCGGCGCGGCTCGCCGTCGACGCCTCGGTGGCGCTGGGGGACCCCGAGGGCGCGGCCGCCGCCATCGACGGGTGGTGGGGGCAGGAGCTCACGACGTCGCAGCGGCTGGTCGACGACGTGTTCGCCCGACTGCAGACCGGTCGGTGGGCTGCGTCGCTGGTGGCGGGGGAGGGGATGGCCCCGGAGGCGATCGACGACTTCCGGGAGGCGGAGGTGCTGTTCGCGGCCGAGGCCGCGCTGCGGCGCGCCGGCGCGTTCGAACGCCTCGAGAGCCTGTGCCGGGAGGTGCTCCGGGACGACCCCGGCGTGGGAGGGCAGCTCGAGGACGACGCAGCCCGGTGCCTGGCCGACGCGCTGGTCCTGCAGGGACGGCCCGACGACGCCGCGGACAGCCTGGGAGGCGTCGACGGCGACGATCCGTCCGACCTCCTCGTCCGTCTCGGCGCGGCCCGCCTCGATGTCACGGCGGCAGACGGTCGAGGTCGCCGCGCCTTGCAGCAGGCCGCCGTCGACGGCGGCGCCGAGGGCGCGACGGCCCTGGTGAGACTGGGGATCGACGATCTCGACTCGGGTTCCGTCGACGTCGCCCGTTCGCACCTCGAGCTCGCTCTCGCACTGCTCGACCCCGGGGAGGTCGACACCAACGACCGCGCCGCCGTCGCCGACATGCGTCGGGCGCGGGCGGTGACGCAGACCGACCACGGCGTGGCGTTGATGCGGCTGGCGCAGGTCGACCCCACGCGAGCGCCCGTCTGCCACCCCGGGAGGCCGGGCGACCTGTGCGCGGAGGCGGCGGACGACTTCGCCGCCGCGCTCGACATCGACCCGCTCAACCCGGTGGTCCTGATGGACCGGGCGTGGGCGGACCGGGCGATGGGCCGCCCGGCGGCGGCTCGGGAGTCCCTGGCCACCGCGGTCGACGTCGACCCTGAGCTGTTCCCCGCCGCCAACGACCTCGGCGTCCTCGACGCCCGGCGTGGTGACGATGCGGCCGCCGGGCGGGCGTTCCGAGCCACCCTGGCGGCCGACCCCGAGTACGCGCTCGGGTGGTGGAACCTGGGGGTGCACGAGCTGCGGGCGGGACCCACCCACTTCGAGGCCGGGCACGCAGCACTGGCTCGCGCCGTGCGTCTCGATCCGTCGCTCTCGGGCGCCGTCCTCGAGTACCGGACCGACGAGGCCGTCTACCGGTCGACGTTCGGTGACCTCACCGAGGCGTCGAGCGGGTGGGCCGTCGGCCGCGGCTACGGGCTGGCCGCCACCGTGTTGGGTGGGGTCGGGCTGGTCACCGCTCTCGGCCGCTTCGCCGACGCCGCGATCGCCGGCGTCTGGGAGAACCTGGTGTCGCTCGTCGGGAAGCTCCCCGGCACGTCGACGGCGCGGCGACGGCGCATCGCCGGTCGGACGGCGGAGCTCCGGCGGCGACTTCCCGCGGCGGTCCGCCCCTGGCTCCCGTGGCTGACCACCGGTCTCGCCCTCGCGGTGATCAGCATCTGGACCGTGTGGTCCCGCGAGCCCCGCACGCTCGTGGCGGGGGTGATCGGCGTCGCCGTCGCCACGATCGCGGCCCTGTCCGCCCACCTGGGCGGGCACCTCCTCGCCGCCCGGCGCTGGGGAGGTCGCCTGCGCGCCGCCCAGTGGAGCGGCGGGGTCGTCCTGGCGCTGATCCTCCTGCCGTTCCAGGCGAGCAGCGGGCCGTACCTCGCGGAGAAGGTCGACGGAGCGGGCGGCGAGGACCACCTGGCTCGCGTCCACGCCGCCGGGCCCGTGGCCAACCTCGTCCTCGCCGCGGCGGCCTACCTGGCGTACCTGGTCCACCCGGTGGCGCTCCTGCTGCTCACGGCACAGGTGAGCGTGGCCGTCGCCGCGTACACGCTGCTGCCGAACGCACCTCTCGACGGGCAGCCCCTCTCGCGGCACCCGATGTTCGCGGCGTCGCTCGGGATCGTCGTGACGGCTGCGGGCGTGGCCTTCGCCACGGGCGTCGCCTGACGACCCGTTCCCGGCGATCGCACCACCGGTCGTTCGGGTCGTCGGAACGGCTCGGCGGCCGAGCGCGACGACGGCGACCGCTGGGGACGGTCGCCGTCGTGCGTGGAGGCCCGGGTCGGCCCCGCCGTCCTCACCTCGTGGCGGGACAGACCCGGGCGAACGGTCCCGGCTCAGCCGGGGCAGGTGTTGCGGTACTCTGAGATGGCGATGCTGCTGGGCGGCGGGCAGATGAACTGCTCGTAGCGGGTGTCGTTGTCGACGTACCGCTTCAGCCAGGCGATCATCTGCCGGGCCGTCGTGGTGTCGGGCGAGTTCGACACGAAGTGGCTGGCCCCGCGCAGCTCCATGTAGGCCTTCTCGGCCGACGCGGGGATGCTGTTGTAGAAGGGCTCCGAGTGCGACGTCACCGAGGCGATCGTGTCGTTCTGCGCCCCGATGATGAGCGTCGGCGTCCGGATCTCGGTCCACGACTTGTCGAGGTTCCACGGTTGCAGCGGGATGGCCGCCTGCAGCGACGGGCGGTCGGATGCCGCCTCTAGCGTGCCGCCGCCGCCCATCGAGTGGCCGGCCACGGCCAGCCGGGTGGCGTCGATGCGGGTGCGGACCGAGCTGCGCTGGGTCAGGTAGTCGAGCGCAGCCAGCAGCTGCGTGCCGCGGCTGGCCGGCTGGTCGAACACGCTGTTGGTGTCGATGGTGAACACGACGAAGCCCTGCGACGCGAGGCGCGGGCCCAGCCAGGCGATGCTCGACTGGGTGGCGGTGAACCCGGGCGAGATGGCCACGGCGCCGAACGTGCCGTCGGCGGTCGACGTGGGGTAGTAGATGGTCCCCCCGCCGAAGCCGGACACGCTCAGCCCCGACACCGACGTCTGCGACGTGGCGTACGAGCCGCGGGAGGCCTCGATGCTCTGGGTGGTCGGGTTCGGGCCCCGCTGGTACGGGTTGGACTGGGCTCCGGCTCCGGGCGGGCCGCCGGCGAGCGCACCGGCGGCGAGGCCGAGGGCCAGCGTCAGTGCGGCGAGCCGGCGGCGGCCGGTCGATACGGACGTGGGCAAGGCAGTTCCCCCTCTGTCGTGTCACGGCCGACCCGGCCCGTGCCGGGCCCGCACCGTCATGTGACATGAGGCAAACTAACTGACGCGACAGTAAATATCAAACGTGACGTCATGTTCATGTGCGGGGATGCGACCGGGTCCGGACGCGCCGCAGCCGGGCCCGAAGGACCCGGCTGCGACGTGTCATGAGGGTGGAGCTGGGGGGAATCGAACCCCCGTCCGTCGAGTGGAGGACGTCCGCGCTACGACCATTCCCGTGACCGACGGCTCTACGGCTGCCGTCCCGCCGGGTCGGGTGACCTCACGAGGAGGTCGCCGCCGGGTCTTTCCCCGGGGTCAGCGGTCTTTCTCGCCGTCAGCGGTCTTTCCCGCCGTCAACCATCGCTTCTGTTGCCAGGCTGCGATGGTCAGGCCCCGCGTGCCATCACTGGTCGCGACCGCTCTCGTATCACCTGATCAGATCAGGCGGCGAGTGCGTACTGCTCGTTGGTATCGGCAGTTGTGTTGGTGCCCCGATTAAGGAGTCTGAGCAACTCCGGTCGCACGGTTCGCCTACCGGTCTCGGCGTCGAAACCGATCAGCCCCTTGTCAAGTAGCGCACCGAGTGTACCGGCCGGCCGGGCCGACCCGGGCGGCCGGGCCTCCCTCGGCCGTCTCCTAGGCTGCCGCCGATGAAGGTGTCACAGGACGGGGTCGTGGGCCGCACCGTGGTCAAGATGGCCCAGAGCCCGGCGTTCGCCAAGGTGGCGCCCGCGATCGTGCCGCGCCTCGACCGGTTCGTGCACAAGGTGACGGGCGGCCGCACGACCATGAGTGCCGGGATGGTGCCCACCGTGCTGCTCACGACCACGGGCTCGGTCTCGGGCCGGCCCCGCACCGTTCCGCTCGCCTGCGTGCCCGAGGGCGACGACCTCTACGTCGTCGGCAGCAACTACGGCCGCGAGAGGCACCCGGCGTGGAGCACCAACCTCATCGCGACGCCGCGGGCGCGGGCCTCGATCGACGGGCGCGACTACCCGGTCGACGCCCACCTCCTGACGGCCGCCGAGAAGCACGAGACGTGGCCCCGTCTCGTGCACGCCTGGCCCGCCTACGACACCTACGTCGAGCGCAGCGGGCGCGACCTCCGGGTGTTCCGACTCTCTCCGGTGTGACCACTGTCCGACGGCGGATACCACCGAGGGCAGCGGGGTACGCGCGTCGCATGGACGCCATCACGATGCTCAAGGACGACCACCACACGGTCGAGAAGCTGTTCAAGAAGTTCGAGCAGGCCGGCGACCGCGCCTTCGTCGAGAAGCGCAAGGTCGTCGACCGCATCATCGAGGAGCTGTCGGTGCACGCCGCCGTCGAGGAGCAGCTCTTCTACCCCGTCACCCGCGCCACGGTGCCCGCCGTCGAGGACGTCGCGCTCGAGAGCCTCGAGGAGCACCACATCGTCAAGTGGGTGCTCTCCGAGCTCGAGCACATGGATCCCGAGGACGAGCGCTTCGACGCCAAGGTCACGGTCCTCATCGAGAACGTGCGCCACCACGTCGAGGAGGAGGAGGGCGAGTACTTCCCCGAGGTGCGCTCCGAGCTCGGGCGCAAGGCGCTCGTCGAGCTGGGTGACGCCATGGCCTCGGCCAAGGAGACGGCACCGACCCGTCCGCACCCGCGCTCGCCCGACACCCCGCCGGGCAACGTCCTGGCCGGGACGGCTGCGGGCGTCGTCGACCGGCTCGGCAGCACGGTGAGCGGCCTGGCCCAGGGCGGCGTGACCGCGGCCCAGGACCTCATCGACCGCATCCTGGGCAACCAGCCGCGCCGCCGGCCCTCGCCCACCGGGTCGAGCCGGGCGCGGAAGACGGCCGGATCCGTCCGGGCCGGGTCCGACGAGGCGGTCGACCGCGTGGTCGCCTCGGTGCGGGCCGCCGAGTCGAGCGCCGAGTCGGTGGCCAGGGCCGCGGGCTCCGGTGCCACCCGTACGGGTCGGGCGGCGTCCTCGGGGGCCGGCACGGTCGTCCGCGACGTGCGGACCACCGCCGGGAAGACCGCCGACGCGGCGGCCGCCACCGTGCGCACCACGGCCCAGGACGTGCGGACCGGGGCCCGGAAGACGGCGGACACCGCCTCCTCCGGCGCCCAGAAGACCGCCACCGACGCCCGGTCCGGTGCCACGCACACCGCCCGCACCGTGAAGTCCTCGGCCAAGAAGACGGGCACGACCGCGCGGGCCGGCGCCCGTCGGACGGCGAGGAAGGCCACCGGGTCGGCCAAGGCGTCCGGCACCTCGAGGGCGAAGGCGTCCAGCCCCTCGAGCTCGTGAGGCGCCCCGCGGCCCGCGGGGGCCGGGTGGCCTCTCCGCCCGGTCCCCGCGGCGATTCGCCGCCGCCGCCCGCGGGCTGACACGCTGGCGGGCCATGGTCGACGCCCGGTCCTGGGGTGAACGGGATGCCGCGGTGGTGTGGCACGGCTTCACCCAGATGGCGAGCTACCTCGATAACCAGCCCGTCGTCGTCGAGGCGGGCGACGGGCGCGAGCTGATCGACGTCGAGGGTCGCCGCTACCTCGACGCCATCTCGTCCCTGTGGGTCACGACCCTGGGACACCGCGTGCCCGAGCTCGACGCCGCCCTGCGCGACCAGATCGACCGCGTCGCCCACTCGACGCTGCTGGGGAACGGCAACCGCATCGTGGTCGAGCTGGCCGAGGCCCTCGCCGCGGTGGTCCCGGTCGACCGGCCCCACTTCCTGTTCGCCTCGGACGGGGCGGCCGCGGTCGAACAGGCGCTGAAGATCGCCTTCCAGTACTGGGCCAACCTCGGCGAGCGGGGGCGCACCGGCTACCTCGCCCTCGGCCACGCCTACCACGGCGACACCGTGGGGTCGCTGTCGCTCGGCGCGGGCGGGTTCGGCACCGACCTGTTCGACCCGTTGCGGTTCGGCCCGTTCGCCGCCGCCGGCGGCAGCCCCGTCGTGCGGGCCCCCGGCTACGACGACCCCCACGCCCTGGCCCGGGCGGCCGACCTGGTCGACCGGCACGGGCCGCGCCTGGCGGCCGTGGTCGTCGAGCCCCTCGTGCAGGGGGCCGCCGGCATGCTCGTCGCCGACCCGGACGGCTACGGCCCGCTGGCCGAGGCGTGCCGCCGCCACGACGTGCTGCTGCTGTGCGACGAGGTGGCGACGGGCTTCGGGCGCACCGGCACGCTGTTCGCGTCCGAGCGGTGCGGCCTGCGGCCCGACCTGATGACCATCGGCAAGGGCCTGACCGGCGGATACCTGCCGATGTCGGCGACCGTCGCGAGCGATCGGGTGTACGAGGCGTTCCTCGGGCCCGACCTGTCCGAGCGGACCCTGTACCACGGGCACTCCTACAGCGGGAACGCCCTGGCCGCGGCCGTCGCCCTGCGGCACCTGGAGCTGTACGCCGAGTGGGACGTGCTCGCCGGCGTGCGGGCCCGGGCGGCCACGCTGGCGCGCCTCGCCCACGAGCGCCTGGCCCCGCTCGACGCGGTCGCCGACGTCCGCCTGTGCGGCCTGATGGGTGGCGTAGAGCTGGCGCCGCCGTCCGGCGGCCTGCGGTGGGGACGCCGCGCGTGCGCCGCCGCGGTGCGCCGGGGCGTGCTGCTGCGCCCGCTCGGCGACGTGGTCGTCGTCATGCCGCCGCTGACCGTGACCGACGACGAGATCGGGCGGATCGTCGACACCCTGGCCGCCGCGATCGCCGAGGTCGCCGCCGACCGCGACCGCGCATGACGTCGCCCTGGGACCGGCGGGTCGACGCCGAGCTGGACGCCATCCGGGCCGCCGGGCAGTGGCGTGCCACCCGTGAGCTGGTCACGACCGGCCCGGTCACCGGCGAGCTCGACGGCCGGCCCGTCGTCACCTTCGCCTCCAACGACTACCTCGGCCTCACCCATCACCCCCGGGTGGTGGCGGCCGCCCACGCCGCCCTCGACCGCTGGGGGGCCGGCACTGGTGCGTCCCGCCTGATCGTCGGCACCCGCCCCCTCCACGCCGAGCTCGAGGCCGAGCTCGCGGCGTGGAAGGGCACCGAGGCCGCGCTGCTGTTCCCCACCGGCTTCGCCGCCAACCTGGGCGTGCTCGCCGCGCTCGGGAGCCGGGACGTGACCATCCTGTCCGACGAGCTGAACCACGCGTCGATCGTCGACGGCGCCCGCCAGGCCCGGGCCGACGTCCGCGTGTTCCCCCACGCGGACCTCGACCACCTGGCCAAGCTGCTCGACGACGTCACCGCCGGCGGGCGCGGCCCGGCCCTCGTGGTGACCGACAGCGCCTTCTCGATGGACGGCGACATCGCCGACGTCGACGCGCTCGTCGCCGTGTGCGCCGAGCACGAGGCGCTGCTCGTGCTCGACGAGGCCCACGCGGTCACCGGTCCGCGGGTGGACCCGGCCGCCGCAGCCTCCCGCGGCGTGACCGTGCTGCGGATGGGCACGCTGTCGAAGGCGCTCGGCTCGCTCGGCGGTTTCGTCGCCGGGCCCCGCCGCCACGTCGACCTCCTGCGCAACCGCGCCCGGCCGTTCATCTTCACGACCGCCCCGACGCCGGCCGACGTGGCCGCGGCACTGGCGGCGGTGCGGGTCGTGCGCTCGGCCGAGGGCGACGCGCTGGTCGCTCGCCTGCGGGCGCACGTCGACCGGATGCGGCCCGGGCACCCCACGCCGATCGTGCCCGTCGTCATCGGCGCCGAGGCCGCCGCGGTGGCCGCCGCCGAGGGGCTGCTGGCCCGCGGGCTGCTCGTCCCCGCCATCCGTCCACCCACGGTGCCGCCGGGAACCTCGCGCCTGCGGGTGGCGCTGTCGGCCGCGCACGAGCCCGAGCAGGTCGAGCGGCTGGTCGCCGCGCTCGCCGACCTGCCGGCTGTCGGGCTCCCCGGTGGCGATGGTCAACCGGCCTGAGCGCCTGGTCCTCGTCGTCGGCACGGGCACCGAGGTCGGCAAGACGTGGGTGGCGTGCCGGCTGGCACGGGCGCTGCGCCGGCGCGGGCTGATCGTCGCGGCCCGCAAGCCCGCCCAGTCCTACGACTCCGGCGACGACCTCAGCGCCACCGACGCCGCCCTGCTGGCCCACGCGACGGGCGAGCACCCCGCGGCCGTGTGCCCCCAGCACCGCTGGTACCCCGTGGCCATGGCGCCGCCGATGGCCGCCGAGGTGCTGGGACGGCGGCCGTTCACGATCGCCGACCTGGTGGATGAGCTGGCGTGGCCGCCCGCCGTCGGCGTGGGGCTGGTCGAGGCGGCCGGCGGGGTCCGCTCGCCGCTGGCCGCAGACGGCGACGCGCTCGCCCTCGCCCGCGCCCTGTTGCCCGACCGGGTCGTGCTGGTGGCCGACGCCGGTCTCGGCACCATCAACGCGGTGCGGCTGTCGCTCGCGGCCCTCGCGGGCGGCCCGGCGCGTCCGGTGACGCTGGTGCTCAACCGGTTCGACGCCGCCGACGACCTGCACGTCCGCAACCTCGAGTGGTTGGCGGGGGTCGACGGGGTCGACGCGGTGACCGACGCCGACGACCTCGTCGGCCCGATCGTGGGCTGGCCGGACCCCTGACGCCGCCGCGCGGTCAGGCGGCGCGGGCGGTGACGACCCAGGCCCGGCCCGCCAACGCCACGCCGTCGGGCCCGACGTGCGGCTCGAGGGCCGCGCGCAGGGCCACGATCGCCCGGTCGATCACGGCGGGCGTGCGGCCCTCGAACAGGCTGCGGGCGAGCGGCTGGCCCTGCACGTAGCCGACCGCGTCGTCGAGGTCGGTGCCGAGCCAGAGGGGGTGCGAGACCTCGTCGAAGCCGACGGCCGTGAAGCCCGTGCCGGTGAGGAGCGCGCGCACCCGCTCGGGGTCGGCCAACGCGAACGGGCCGGGCTCGTCGGGCCCCTTCTCCTCGGGCAGCCCGGTGTGGGTGGCGATGGCGCCCGTGGGCACCAGCATCCAGTCGTTGTCGGCCAGCGGCTTCCAGCAGGCGAACACGAGCCGGCCGTCGCCCGCCAGGCCCTGCCGCAGGTTGGCGAACGCGGCGTCGGGGTCGTCGAAGAACATGACGCCGAAGCGGCTGATCACCAGGTCGAGAGCGCCGGCGGGGAAGGGCCGCGTCTGCGCGTCGGCCCGCTCGAACGTGACGTTGGCGGGGCCGCCCTCGCGGGCCGTCGCCGCTCGGGCCGCGTCGACCAGCGGTTGCCCGATGTCGACGCCGAGCGCCGACCCGTCGTGGGCGCGCCGGGCGGCGGCACGGGTGAGGGCGCCCGTGCCGCACCCCACGTCGAGCACCCGGTCGCCGGCCGCGACCCGAGCCGCTGCCAGCACCGCCTCGCCGTAGGCGGCGAGGGCGCGGTCGTGGCGGTCGGCGTGGGCGACCCAGTGCTGGCCGCCGGGGCCGTTCCAGTTGTCGGCCATGGCCTCGTTGGGGGTGGTGTCGGCGTCCATGCCGGCCATGGTGCCACGTCCGCTTCGTATAGGGGGAGGGGGTATTCGGCGACGGCGGCGCGGGGGAGTGGCCCCGGGACCGTCAGTCGCCGCGACCGGCCCGGGCGATGGCCCGGCGCGCCTCGCGATCGGCGTCGCGCTCGGCCAGGACCTGCCGCTTGTCGTAGGTCCTGCGACCCCGGGCGAGGGCGAGCTCGACCTTGGCCCGGCCGTCCTTGAAGTAGAGCGACAAGGGGATCAGCGACAGGTGCTGCTCGTCGACGATGTGCCGCAGCCGGTCGAGCTCGGACCGGTGGAGCAGCAGCTTGCGGGGGCGCTCGGGCTCGTGCCCGGAGTGCTCCTGGGCGTGCGAGTAGACCCCGACGTGCATGGACACGAGCCAGGCCTCGCCGTCCTCGAAGCGGGCGAACGCGTCGCCGATCTGGGCGTGGCCGTCGCGCAGCGACTTCACCTCGCTGCCCCGCAGCACGAGGCCGGCCTCGACCGTCTCCAGGATCTCGTAGTTCCGCCGGGCGCGCCGGTTGGCGGCGATCAGGCTGGTGCCGGTCGAGCGGTCGGGGCGTGCGGGGGAGCGGGCCATGGGCGGCTGGCCAGGGTACCGCCGCGCACGCCCGACGGGGAGATGGTTGCCCGGTGGCGTGACGCGTGCCGGCACTGCGGCTGCGGCGGGGGCGCCCCGCAGCCCGGCGGGCGGTGGCGCCCCGTGTCCCCGCCGCCGGCGGGCGCCGGGCGGTCGGAGCGGGGCCGGTACGCTGCCCGTCCGTGCTCAGCATCACCGACGACGTGTGGCACGAGGTGGTGGGCCATGCCTACGGGGGGCTGCCCGACGAGGCCTGCGGGCTGCTCGGCGGCGACCCGGCGTCCGGCCGGGCCAGCGTGTTCTACCCGTGCCGCAACGCCGCCGCCTCGAGCCGCGTCTACACGGTCGACCCCGGCGACCACCTGCGGGCCGATCGCGACGCCGAAGCGCAGGGCCTCGAGATCATCGGCGTCGTCCACAGCCACACCCACACCGAGGCCTACCCGTCGCCCACCGACGTCACGCAGGCCCCCGACCCCGGGTGGCACTACGTGATCGTCTCGCTCAAGCGCGACGAGGCGGTGCTGCGGTCGTACCGCATCGTCGACGGCGAGATCGCCGAGGAGGGTGTCGGCCTCGACGAGGGCTAGCATTGTCGACCGCAACGCTCGGGTTTCGGCCCGGCGCAGCCCCGTCCCGCTGCCCGACCGGGAACAGACACGCATGGCCGTCTTCTCCTCGATCCTCGACCTCATCGGCAACACGCCGATGGTCGACGTCACCCGCCTGAGCCCCAACCCCGACGTGCGCATCCTGGCGAAGCTCGAGGGGCAGAACCCCGCCGGCTCGATCAAGGACCGCATCGCCTGGAGCATGGTGCGCGAGGCCGAGGCCGACGGCACCCTCACGCCCGGCCGCACGATCATCGAGCCGTCGTCGGGCAACACGGGCATCGCCCTGTCGATGATCGCCCGCACCCGCGGCTACCCGATCAAGATCGTCATGCCCGAGAACGTCTCGATCGAGCGGCGCCAGGCGCTCGAGGTGTGGGGCGCCGAGATCATCGTCACGCCGGGTGACGAGGGGTCGAACGGGGCCGTGGCCCGGGCCCGGGCCCTGGCCGACGAGCACCCCGAGTGGGCGTTCCTCTACCAGTACGCCAACGAGGCCAACCCCCGCGCCCACTACGAGACCACCGGCCCCGAGATCTGGCGCGACTGCCCCGAGGTCACGCACTTCGTCGCCGGCCTGGGCACCACCGGCACCCTGATGGGCGTCGGCCGCTACCTGAAGGAGCGCAACCCCGAGGTCAAGATCATCGCCGTCGAGCCTCCGCTCGGCGAGCGGGTCGAGGGCCTGCGCAACCTCGACGAGGGCTACATCCCGCCGGTCTACGACAAGTGGGGCGGGCCCGACCTGCTCGACCGCAAGCGCATCGTGCGGCCGCGCGAGTCGATCGAGTGGACGCGCCGCCTCGCCGACGTGGGCATCTTCTCGGGCATCTCGGGCGGTGCGTCGCTGGCGGGGGCGGTCAAGGTCGCGGGCGAGATCGAGCGCGGGACGATAAACGTGATTCTGGCGGACGGCGGGTGGAAGTACCTCTCCACCGGCGCATGGACCGGCGACATCGACGAGGTCGCCGCCATGGCCGAGAAGATCATCGTCTTCTAGGGAGGAACCACACATGGGCAAGCTGACCGCCAAGGTGAAGCAGGCAGCGAACAAGACCAAGAGCACGGCCGGCAAGGCCGAGGCCAAGACCCGCAAGGGCACGCGCAAGACGGCCCGCAAGGTCGACAGGGCGGTCTGACACGGGTGGTCCACCGGTGACCGCAGCCACGGGGGCGGGCCGACGGCCCGCCCCCGTGGCGCGCCCGGGCACCGCCGGCGACGCACGACAGGAGACCGCGACGTGAAGGTCCGCATCGGCATGGGGCTCGGCACCCAGACCCTGGCAGGCGACGCCGAACGCTTCCCGGGGTTCGTCGACGCGCTCGAGCAGCGCGGGTTCGATTCGCTGTGGCTCAGCGAGCGCCTCACGGGTCCGGCACCCGACCCGCTCGTCGCCCTGGCCGTGGCCGCCGGGCGCACCCGCAAGCTCAAGCTCGGCACCAGCGTGCTCGTGGTCCCGGGCCGCAACCCGGTCGTGCTGGCCAAGGAGCTGGCGAGCCTCGACCGGTTGTCGGGCGGACGCCTGCTGCCGGGCGTCGGCCTCGGCGCGCCGGTGCCGGCCGAGCACCGCGCCTTCGGGGTCGAGCGCCGGGCCCGCGCCGGGCTCTTCGACGAGGCGGTCGTGCTGATGCGCCGGCTGTGGACCGAGGACGACGTGCACCACGACGGCGAGCACTTCCACGTCGACGGCGTGACGCTGCGGCCGCGGCCGGTGCAGCAGCCGATCGACGTCTGGCTGGGCGGCACCGCACCGTCCGAGCTGCGTCGCACCGGGCGCCTCGGCGACGGCTGGCTGCCGTCGTTCACGGTGCCCTCCGAGGTCGAGGACGGCTGGGCGACCATCACGAAGGTGGCGGCCGAGAACGACCGGCGGATCGATCCCGAGCACCTCGGGGTGCTGGTCGTCTACACCCGGGGCGAGCTGCCCGAGGCCATCGCCGGCGTCGTAGCCGCCCGCAAGCCCGAGCTCGATCCGCGCGAGGTCGTGCCGCAGGGCATCGCCGGCCTGCGGCGCCAGCTCGAGCGGTTCGTGGCGGTGGGCGCGTCGAAGTTCGTGGTCGTGCCCCTCGCCGACCCCGACGACTGGGACGCCGAGCTCGGCGAGCTGGCCGAGACCGTCCTGCCGCTCGAGACCTGACTCCCGCGCCGCGGGGCGGCTGGTGACGGGGCGTGGAGCGGGGGCGGTCACAGATCGTGTCGGCGCCACCGCGACTATGCTGACCGACGGTTCTGGGGGCGCTACAGGTTGGGGTGCGGAGCCCCGGGGGGATGGCGAGCAGGGAGCGGGGCTTTGTGCTCGAGACGATGACCGGTGCGCGCCGGGGCGCGCTCGCCGCACGGACGCGCGCGGCGATCGACGACCACGGCGAGGGACCACGCCTCCGCCCGGCGCCGTGGCGTCCCGGCGCCACCCGGTGGCTCGCCGTGGCGGCGCTCGCGGTGCTCGCCGTGCCGCTGGTGGTCGCCGCGATCGCGCTCCACAGCCCGCGGTGGCATCCGACGCTCGACTTCGCCATGACCGAGCTGCGGGTGCGCGACGTGCCCACGTCCGACGCCCCGCTCGTCGGTCTGGCCGGTCGGCTCCAGGCGCACGGCGAGCAGGGCAGCCACCCCGGTCCGCTGAGCTTCTGGCTGCTGTGGCCCGTGTACCGCCTGCTCGGCGCCTCGGGATGGGCGCTCCAGGTCTCGACGGCGGTGCTCAACCTCGCCGCGGCCGGCGTGGCGCTGTGGATCGCCGGGCGCCGGGCCGGCCGGGTGGGGGTGCTGGCCACGGCCGCAGGCCTGGCGGTCCTCGCCCACGGGCTGGGCATCGACCGCCTCACCGAGCCGTGGAACCCGTACATGCCGGTGCTGTGGTGGGTCGTCCTCCTCCTGGCGTTGTGGTCGGTGCTGAGCGACGACCTGCCGCTCCTGCCCGTGGCCGTGTTCGCCGGCTCGTTCTGCGCCCAGACGCACGTGCCCTACGTCGGCACGGTCGCGGGCCTGCTCGCGCTGGCCACGACCGCCACCGTCGTCGGCGCCGCGCGCCGCGGGCCCGACCAGCGCCGCCGGGCCGCCCGGTGGGGTCTGCTGTCGGCGGGTCTCCTCGTCCTCCTGTGGCTGCCCCCGGTCGTCGAGCAGCTGCGCGGCGGCCTCGGCAACCTCTCGATCATCCGCGAGACGTTCGCCCACCCGCCCGAGCCGCCCCTCGGCGTCGGGTGGCGGGCGGTCGAGGCGTGGCTGTCGCAGCTCGACCCGTGGGGGGCGACGTTCCCGACCGACACGTTCGGGCGGCTGCCGATCGGATCGGTGGGCGCCGGCGCCGTGCTCCTCGCGGCGTGGGTCGTGGCCGCCGCCGCGAGCTGGCGGCGGCGCCGTGCCGAGCCGTCGCTGTGGCGCCTGCACGGCGTCGTGGCCGCCGCGCTCGGGCTCGGGCTGGTCTCGATCACCCGCGTCCACGGCGAGCCGTTCCAGTACCTCGCGCTGTGGGCGCGGGCGACCACCGTCCTGGTGGTGGCCGCGGTCGGGTGGACGGTCGCCGCCGCCGTCGCGGCGCGTGCGTCGCACCGCGCCGCGGGCGGTAGCCGACCGGGCCCGCTGCCAGGCGCGCTGCGGGCTTCCGCGGGCGTGGCGGCACTGGTCGTCGTCGTGCTGGTCGCCACGGCCGACCTCACGGTCGACGCCTCCACCGCGCAGCCGCCCGACCCCGGCGAGTCCGAGACGATCGCGCTGGTGGCGCCGCAGACGGTCGCGGCGATCCGCGCCGGCGGTGCGCCGGGCGGCGGAGCCGACGGTCGCTACCTGGTGCGGTGGGCCGACACGGTCGCGATCATGCCGGCCGGCTACGGCTTCCTCCTCGAGCTCGAGCGCCAGGGGCTGCACGTCGGGACGGACGAGTCGCACGCGGTGCCGTTCGTGCGCCATCGCGTCCTGGCCGACGACGAGGCGACGGGCACCCTCGTCCTCACGCGGGGGGAGCGCCTGATCGAGTCGCTGCGCGCCGCGATCGCTGCCGGAGCCGAGGTCACCGAGCTCGCCTACGCCGACCCCCGCACGCCGGCCGAGCGGGCCCGCGCCGACGAGCTCTACGCCCTCATCGCCTCGCGGCTCGAGGCCGAGGGCCTGGCCGACCTCCGCGCGCAGCTCGACGAGCGGGCGATGATGGTGCCGTTCGACCCGAGGACGCCCGACGACGTGGTGGCTGCGGTCGACGAGATGGTCGCCCTGAAGGCGCCGGTGGCGGTGTTCGCCGGCCCGCCGGGCGAGAGCTGGCTCGCCGCCGTCGACAGCCGCCTCGCGAGGTGGTGACGGGCGCCGTCAGAGGTTGGTGGCGATCAGCACCAGACCGAAGACGGCGAAGAGCACGGCCGACCCGATGCGGGTCGCCCGGTCGGGCAGCCGGGCGCCGAAGACACGGCCGAGCAGCACGCCGAGGGTGCCCGACAGGATGATGCCGATCGTGGCGCCGACCCACACCAGCACGGGGTTCCCCTGGGCGGCGAGGGTGGCGGTGGCCAGCATCGTCTTGTCGCCCAGCTCGGCGACGAACATGGCGGTGGCGACCGACAGCACGATCGAGCCGTGGCTCGAGGCGGCGCCCTCGTCGTCCTCGTCGCCGTCGTCCTTCCACAGCGTCCAGGCCGCGAAGCCCAGGAACATGACGCCGCCGCCCAGTCCGATCGCCCGCGTCGGCAGGGTGGCGCCGAGGAGGCCGCCGACCACCACCGACAGGAGGTTGGTCGCCATGTAGGCGATCACGATGCCGGTGAGCACCGGGGCGAGGCGGTGCCGCGCCCCGAAGCCCAGGGCGACGAGCTGCGTCTTGTCGCCGAGCTCGGCGATGAACACGAGGCCCAGGGCGGCCAGCAGTGACTCCACGATGTGTCTCCTCGGTTCCGGCTGACCGGAGCCGGGGCACGCGCGACCTCGACCCCGGACGGCCTCTGTGCGTCCAGTGGTCGAAGGTCTCGCCCACCCGCACGGGTGCGGGCCGACCGTCCGGGCAGGTATCTGCCAGCGTGTCGAACGGCCGTCGGGGGGCTACTCCCCTTCAGCGCCCTGGACGGTACCGATGCCGTCCGCTCGGCGCCAACCCCCGTGGACGGTGACACGGGCCAATGTTTCTGCATAAACTGTGCAAGAACCTTGGAGGGCAGCGTGGACGCAGATCACCGGCAGAACGAGGCCGACACACCCGCGACGGGGAGCGCTGCCGCCTCGGCGCCGACCGACCAGCTCACCTTCGACGAGACCGAGCTCCTCGCCTCGCACCGCTACGCCGAGCCGCTGGTGGTCGCCGGCGTCCGCTGCCACGGCGGGTTCGACGACGACGGTCGCTACGTGTCCCCGCGCACCGCCACCCGCGTCCCCGCCATCGCCGCCTGGCAGGCGAAGCACCGACGCGACTTCGGCACCGATCTGCTCGACCTGCCGCTCGACACGTGGCCCGAGCACTACCCCAACGTGGCGCAGGGGCGGTTCCTCATCGAGAGCGGGGTACCCGACCCCATCAGCGCCACGCTCACCCGCATCGGCACGGTCGAGGGCTTCGGGTCGCTGATCCGGTTCTCGGCGATCCCCGACATGTGGCGGGTCGTCGACGAGGACCCCACCGGCACCGCGCTGGCCCACCTCGACCGCGGCCTGTTCGAGGCCCACGCCCGCGACGAGGCGGGCTTCGACGGCGAGGGCGGCCACGAGCACATGTGGTACGCCGCCCGGGACGTGGCGTTCGAGAACCCCGTCACCGACGACCAACGGGCGCTGATGCTCGAGCGCATGGGCATCTCGCCCCCCGGCGCCGGGGGCAAGGTCGACGTCGCCGCCATGCGGGCCGCGGCCCTGGCCAACCGGCGGTGGCCCGACGACGTCGACTTCGACCTCGAGATGCTGATCACGCGGATGGTGCGCCTGCTGCTCATCGAGATCTCGGCCTTCCACACGTTCGCCTGGGCCGAGGAGCTGCTCGCCGACCCCGACCTCGTCGCCGGCGACGGCGAAGGCGCCCGGCTCGTGTCGTACATCCGGGCCGACGAGACGCCGCACGTCGACTACCTGCGCACCGCGCTCTCCGAGCTGCGCGACCGCACGATCGTCGGGGAGGGTGGGCGCAGGCACGCCGGCCACGAGCTCGTCGGCGACCTGTGGGACCGGTCCCTGGCCGCGTCCGTGGGGCCCAACCGGCAGGCGGGGCTCGAAACGGCCTGGCGCGAGGTGCGCCACGCCGTGGCCGACCGGCCGGACGGCGCCGACCTGCTGGCGCGCTTCGACGAGCTGGGGTCGGTCCACCGGCACGACGACGGCACCTGGGTCGAGGCTCCGGCGGCGGCCTGATCGGCGGCCCGTCGTCCGGCCGCCACGTCCGCGCGCCGCCGCACCCCCACGCCGGGCGCGCCCGACCGGATGTCAGGTGTGCGTAACCTGCCGGCCGTGGAGGAGACGGGTCCGTTCACGCTCACGGTGCTCGGGTGCTCGGGCACCTACGCCGGCCCCGGCGACGCCTGCAGCGGGTACCTCGTGCGCACGGCGTCGACCACCGTCGTCGTCGACCTCGGGTCCGGCGCGCTCGCCAACCTCCAACGCCACACCGGGATCGTCGACCTCGACGCCGTCGTCCTGACCCACGAGCACCCCGACCACTGGCTCGACCTGCCGTTGCTGCGCAACGCGCTGCGCTACGTCTTCGACGTCGGCGGTCTGCCCGTGCACGGCACGGCCGGCACCGAGCGGCTCGCCCGCTCGATGATGGCCGAGCTGGCCCCCACGTTCGACTGGCACACCATCGACGCCCGGTCGACGGTGACGATCGGTGACATCCGCTTCGCCTTCGGGGAGACCGACCACCCCGTCGAGACGCTGGCCGTGCGGGCCGAGGCGCGGGGCCGCACGTTGCTGTACAGCGCCGACACCGGCGCCGGCTGGCGTCCCGAGCCACTGGCCGACGGCGTCGACACGCTGCTGTGCGAGGCGTCGTTCGCCCCCGACGACGAGGACAGCTTCCAGCACCTGTCGGCGCGCCAGGCGGGCGCCTACGCCGCCGGCATGGACGCCGGACGCCTGCTCCTCACCCACGTGCCTCCCGGCGTCGACCGGGGCGGGCAGCGCGCCCGGGCCGCGGCGGCGTACGCCGGCGACGTCGGCGTCGTCGCCGTGGGCGACACGATCGCGGTCTGACGAGGCCCGGACCGGGCGGCGGGCGGGCCGGCGCCCTCGGTTACGGTGCGGGCGATGAGACCCGACGGCCGAGCCCCCGACGCGTTGCGCCCGATCAGCTTCGAGCGCGACTTCACCGAGATGGCCGCCGGGTCGTGCCTCGTGAGCTTCGGCCGCACCCGGGTGCTGTGCACCGCCTCGATCGACGAGGACGTCCCCCGGTGGATGCGGGGCCGGGGGTCCGGCTGGGTCACGGCCGAGTACTCGATGCTGCCGGGCTCGTCGCCCGAGCGGGTGCGCCGCGAGGTCAAGGACGGCCGGCCGTCGGGGCGCAGCCAGGAGATCCAGCGGCTGATCGGCCGGGCGCTGCGCTCGGTGTGCGACATGACGGCACTGGGCGAGCGCCAGGTCATCGTCGACTGCGACGTGATCCAGGCCGACGGGGGCACGCGCACGGCGTCGATCTGCGGTGGGTACGTGGCCCTGCACGATGCGCTGGCGCGCCTGGTCGGGCAGGGTGCGATCCGGAGGCACCCGCTGACCGCCTTCTGCGCCGCCATCTCGGTGGGGGTGGTGGCCGGGGTGCCCGTGCTCGACCTGCCCTACGTCGAGGACTCGACCGCCGAGGTCGACATGAACGTCGTGATGACCTCGGAGGCGAGGTTCGTCGAGGTGCAGGGCACGGCCGAGGGGCAGGCGTCGTTCACCCGGGGCGAGCTCGACAGCCTGCTGGGGCTGGCCGAGAAGGGCATCGCCGAGATCGTCGAGCTGCAGCGGGCGACCGTGGCCGACCCGCCGCCCGCCCGGGCGGCCGCGCCGCCCGCGTGATCCGGGTGCTGCTCGCCACCGGGAACGCCCACAAGGTGGCCGAGATCCAACAGATCCTGGGCGACGGCTGGCGGGTCGAGGCCCGCGACCCCGACGTCGAGGAGACCGGCGCCACCTTCGAGGACAACGCCCTGCTCAAGGCGCGGGCGCTGGCCGCGGCCACCGGCGAGCTGGCGATCGCCGACGACTCGGGCATCGAGATCGACGCGCTCGGCGGGGCGCCGGGCGTGCGGTCGGCCCGGTGGACCGACGAGGGCGATTGGATCCCCCGGGTCCTGCGCGAGCTCGACGGCGTGCCGGCCGGGGGCCGGGGGTGCCGCTACGTGTGCGCGGCGGCCGCCGCCTGGCCGCCCGGCGCCGGGCCGCAGGGCCGCGACGAGGTCGTGGTGCGGGGCGTGGTCGAGGGCGTCGTCCCACCCGACCCGCGGGGGACCGGCGGGTTCGGCTACGACCCGGTCATGCAGCCGACCGAGGGCGACGGCCGCACGTTCGCCGAGATGACCGACGACGAGAAGCACGCGCTCAGCCACCGCGGCCGCGCCTTCCGGGCCCTGCTCCCGCTGCTGCGCTGACGATCGGCCGCCCCAGGCCGACGGCCCGGCCGTCTCAGCCCGTGTTCGCCAGGTGCTGGCGCAGCACGTACGGCAGGATGCCGCCGTGCTCGTAGTACGCGGCCTCGGTCGGGGTGTCGATGCGCACCGTGACCGGGATCGTGAGCGCGCCGTCGCCCCCGAGGCCCGACACCTCGACGTCGAGCGCCGCGCCGAGCAGCGACGCCGGGTCGACCTCGGCGATGCCCCGGATCGTGAAGGTCGCAGCGCCGGCCGACCCGCCGTCGACGCCGAGGTCGTCGAGCGTGGCGCCGTCGCGGATCTGCAGGGGCAGCACGCCCATGCCGATGAGGTTCGAGCGGTGGATGCGCTCGAAGCTCTCGGCGATCACGGCCCGCACGCCGAGCAGGGCGGTGCCCTTGGCCGCCCAGTCGCGCGACGAGCCCGAGCCGTACTCCTTGCCGGCGAGCACGACCAGGGGCACCCCCTCGTGGCGGTAGCGCTCGGCCGCGTCGAAGATCGAGGTCTGCTCACCGGACGGCTGGTGCACGGTCACCCCGCCCTCGGTGCCGGGTGCGAGGCGGTTGCGGATGCGCACGTTGGCGAACGTGCCCCGGATCATCACCTCGTGGTTGCCGCGGCGTGAGCCGTACGAGTTGAAGTCGGCCCGGTCGACGCCCTGGCCGATGAGCCACAGGCCGGCCGGGCTGTCGGGACGGATGGCGCCCGCCGGCGAGATGTGGTCGGTGGTGACGCTGTCGCCCAGCAGGGCGAGCGCCCGGGCCCCCTCGATGTCGGTGAGCGGGGCGGGCTCGTCGGGCATGCCGTCGAAGTAGGGGGGCCGCCGCACGTAGGTCGACGTGTCCGACCACTCGTAGGCACCACCCTCCGCGACCGGCAGGCTTCGCCACAGATCGTCGCCGTCGAACACCTCGCCGTACGCGGCCACGAACATGTCGGAGGCGAGGGCGGACTCGACGATCTCGTTGACCTCGGACGACGACGGCCACAGGTCTCGCAGGTACACGTCGTCGCCGTCGGCGTCGGTGGCGAGGGGCTCGGTGGTCAGGTCGACGTCCATCGTGCCGGCGAGGGCGTAGGCGACGACCAGCGGTGGCGAGGCCAGGTAGTTCATGCGCACGTCGGGGTTGATGCGCCCCTCGAAGTTGCGGTTGCCGGACAGGACCGACACGAGGGCGAGGCCGTTCCGATCGGCTGCGTCGGCGACCGGCGGGGGGAGCGGGCCCGAGTTGCCGATGCAGGTCGTGCACCCGAACCCGACGACGTCGAAGCCGATCTTCGCCAGGTCGGGCAGCAGCCCGGCCCGGTCGAGGTAGTCGACGACGACCTTGGACCCCGGGGCCAGCGACGTCTTCACCCACGGTTTGCGGGTCAGGCCGCGGGCCACCGCCCGGCGGGCGACGAGGCCCGCCGCCACCATGACCTGGGGGTTCGAGGTGTTGGTGCAGCTGGTGATGGCGGCGATGGCGACGTGGCCGTGGTCGAGCGTGACCTCGACCTCCTCGTCGAGCCCCGAGCTGGCGTCGAGGCGCACGGCGACGCTCTCGCGGGGACGGCCCGACACGTCGTCGGACAGGTCGGGGGCCGCGGCGGGGGGCGGCGTCGGATGGGGACCGTCGCTGATGGCGGACGGCGGGTCGCTGGCGGGGAACGACTGCGCGTCGGCGCTGTCGTAGCCGTCGCCGATCGACACCCGCGTGCCGGCGCCCGGACCCGGCGCCCGGGCCCCGGCGCCCTCGGGCAGCGAGTCGAGCAGCGAGACCGCGAACCGCTGCCGGGCCTCGCGGAGCAGCACCTTGTCCTGCGGCCGCGACGGCCCGGCGATGGCGGGCTCGACGGTCGCCAGGTCGAGCTCGAGCGTCTCGGTGAACAACGGCTCGACCGCGGGGTCGTGCCACAGGCCCTGCTCCTTGGCGTAGGCCTCGACGAGCGCGACCCGGGCGTCGTCGCGCCCGGTGAAGCGCAGGTAGCGCAGCGTCTCGCCGTCGATGGGGAACACGGTGATCGTCGACCCGTACTCCGGTGACATGTTGCCGATCGTCGCCCGGTTCTCGAGCGGGACGTTGGCCACGCCGGGCCCGTAGAACTCGACGAAGCGGCCGACCACCCCGTGCGACCGCAGCATGTTGGTCACGGTCAGGACCAGGTCGGTGGCCGTGGTGCCCTCGGGCAGCTCGCCCGAGAGCCTGAACCCCACGACCTGCGGGATCAGCATCGAGATGGGCTGCCCGAGCAGTGCGGCCTCGGCCTCGATGCCGCCGACCCCCCAGCCGACGACCCCGAGGCCGTTGACCATCGGCGTGTGCGAGTCGGTGCCCACGAGCGTGTCGGGAAAGGCCACGCCGTCGCGGTCGGCGACCACCGTGGCCAGGTACTCGAGGTTGACCTGGTGGCAGATGCCCGTCGCCGGCGGGACCACCGAGAACTGGCCGAACGCCTGCTGTCCCCAGCGCAGGAACTGGTACCGCTCGAGGTTGCGCTCGTACTCGAGCTCGGCGTTGCGCTGGAGCGCGTCGGGCCGGCCGAACACGTCGACCTGCACCGAGTGGTCGATCACGAGGTCGGCGGGGATGAGCGGGTCGAGCCGCGCCGGGTCGGCGCCGTGCTCGGCCACCGCGTGCCGCATGGCCGCCAGGTCGACCACTGCGGGGACCCCCGTGAAGTCCTGCATCAGCACCCGCGCGGGCAGGAAGCTGATCTCGCGCTCGCCGCCCTCGGCCGGACGGCCGTCCCACCGGGCCACCGCGGCCACGTCGTCGTCGGTGACCCGCACGCCGTCGTTGTGCCGCAGCAGGTTCTCGAGCAGCACCTTCATCGAGTACGGCAGGCGGGCGACGTCGAGGTCGTCGCCGAGGGCCGTCAGGCGGTGGATCTCGTACCGCTCGCCGCCGGCTTCGAGCGTGTCTCGGGCGTCGATCGCGACCATGGGTGCACCTCCGGGACTCGACCCGGGGCACCGTACCCACTCGCGGCGACCGACCCTCCCGAGCGGCGCCACCGGCCGCAGCCCTCGGGACGCCCGCCGGGGCGGAGCCGCGCACCGCCCGTCGACGCGTCAGGCCGGGTCGGCCCGCCGGCGGCCCGGGACGAGCGCGGCGGCCAGCGCCGCGGCCACCCCGGCCTCGACCAGGCCCCCGATCTCGCGCTGGTTCTGGATGCGCCCGTGGAAGCGGTCGACCGCGGCCGGGAAGGGTGATCGACCGACGAAGTGGCGCCCCGGCTTGTCCATGTCGACGAGGCAGGCCCCGGCGATCCCGGCGGCCACGGCCGGGCGCAGGCGCCGCGGCGTCGTGGCGAGCACGACCGCGCACACCCCCAGGCCGATCAGCCCGTCGACGCGGGCGATCTCGACGAAGTCGTCCCACTCGATGCCCTCGCGGCCGTAGTGCAGCACCATGTCCATGCCGAGGTGCGAGGCGACGCCCAGGCCGAAGGCGAGACCGGGCCGGCGCACGACGCGCCCGACGAGGGCGCCCGCGAGGGCGTGGTTGGTGATGAACACGACCGCGCAGCCTACGCGGGCGGCGGCGTCAGCCGGCCCCGGGGTCGCGGGCCCGGCTGGGGGCGACCCGCGGCGGTTCGTTCGGCATCTTGGGGTACACGGGGGGCCAGGGGGCGTCCATCAGACCGTTCGCCATGTCGCGCTCGGACATCTCGAGCAGCGGCTCGAGCCGCTGGGGGTGGTCGTCCATGCTCGCCCAGGGATCGCCGCCGCCGGCCACCCGCCCGGGCACCGTGGCGATGGTCAGGTCGTCGGGGTGCACGTCGGCGAGGTCGTCCCACGACACCGGCGTCGACACCTGACCGCCCACGCGCGACCGTGCCGACCAGGCGCCGAACACGGTCTTGTGCGGGGCGTTCTGGTTGTAGTCGACGAAGATGCGCTCGCCCCGCTCCTCCTTCCACCAGGCGGCGGTGAGGATGTCGGGGCGGCGGCGTTCGAGCTCGCGGGCGACCGCCACGGCGGCGGCGCGCACCTGGTACGACGTCCAGACCGGCTCGAGGCGGACGTAGACGTGGACGCCGCGACTGGCGGTGGTCTTCGGATGGGCCGCGATGCCGTGCTCGGCCAGCAGCGCCCGCAGCTCGCCGGCGGCGACCACGGCGTCGGCGAAGCCCGTGCCCGGCTGGGGGTCGAGGTCGAGGCGCAGCTCGTCGACCCGGCTGTCGGCCGGCATCTCCGCCGTGGGATCGCGGCGGAAGCCGTGCTCGTCGACCTCGCCCACGGCGAGGTCGTCGGCGGGGTCGGAGCGGTAGGGCCAGACGTGGAAGCCCAGGCAGCCCAGGTTGACCGCCCAGATCAGGTGGGCGACGTCCTTGGCCACGAGGGCCCGCGACGTCGTGCCGTTGACGGTGCTGACGATCGTGGTCTCGAGCCAGTCGGGCGCGTTGTCGGGCACCCGCTTCTGGAAGAACGACTGGCCCCCGGCGCCGGACGGGAACCGCTGCATGAGCGTCGGCCGGTCGCCCATCGCCCGCATGATGGGCTCCTCGACCGCCAGGTAGTAGCGGACGAGGTCGAGCTTGGTCGCTCCCAGCTTGGGGAAGAAGACCTTGCCGGGGCTCGTGACGCGCACCTCGCGGCCCGCCGCTTCGACCACCTCGACGTCCTGCTTCGGTGCCATCACCGCGGACGGTAGCCCGCTCCGCCGATCCCGACGGCCGGGTTCGGCCGTCGCTGGCGGACGCGCCCGGCCACCCGGCTGCCGCCCGCGGGAGCCCTCGTCACCAGCCCCGCAGGTCGACCGGCCACTCGTCGACCACCGCGGTGTCGGGGTCGAGCCCGGCCGAGGGGCCGTCGGTGGCCTCGACCACCCACATCCGCTCGTGCATGGCCACGGTGGGGTCGACGTGGGCGGGCAGGAGCGTGACCCGGCCGCCGACGGCGACGGTGCGTCCGGGCCGCGGCGCGAACGAGACGTGCTCGTCGGACACGAACAGGCAGTCGCCGCCCACCACCGTCGGGTTGCCGTGGTCCATCCCCTGCGCCTTGAGGCCGACGTCGGCGACCGCCCACCGCGGGCGTACGGAGACCACCGTGCCCCAGAGGTACAGGGCATGCTCGAACGCCGGGGCGTGGAGCTGGTACTCGGTGTCCATCAGGCAGTACGACCCGGCCTGGACCTCGGTGGCCCACCGGTTGCAGTCCCAGGTGCCGGTCCCCGCGGCCGACACGACGTCGCCCCCGGTGGCGGCGTGGGCGGCCAGCAGCACGGCCATCGCCTGCTCGACCTGTGCCCCCTTCGTCGCCGCCGGCTCGCGCATGAGGTGACCCTCGTAGCCCATCACGCCCCGGACCACGAGGCCGTGGGACCGGGCCAGGTCGGCGAGCCGCCCGGCGTCCTCGGGCGGGCACCCGCACCGCGGGAGGCCGACGTCGACGTCGACGAGCACCTCGCGCACGCCGCCCCGGGCCGCGGCGAGCACGGTCTCGTCGGAGTCGACCGCCAGCGTGACGCGGGCACCGGCGGCCGCGACCGCCCCGAGGCGGGAGGCGTCGAGCACCTCGTTGGCGAGCAGCAGGTCGGCGCCGAGGCCCGCCGCCGCCATGCCCTCGACCTCCCGGGAGGTCGCGCAGCAGAACGCGGTGTGCCCGGCGGCGGCCAGCCGGTGGGCGAGCGCCGTCGACTTGAACGCCTTGACGTGCGGCCGCAGCCGGCGCCCGGGCCGGGCGGCGGCCATCGTGGCGACGTTGCGGTCGAAGGCGGCCAGGTCGACCACGACGGCCGGGGTCGGCAGGTCTGCGAGGCGCACGGCCGAGAACGTACCGCCAGCGGTGCCGCCGGCCCGGCCCTTTCGTCCTCCGGCTTCACCTACAGTGCCGTTCGATGCACGACCCGTGGTCTCGACGGCGAGGACGCCACCACGTCGACGCGAGCCCGTCGAGCAGGTGGCGGCCCAGGGGTCGGGCGGTGGCGCGCCGGCGAACAGATGTGCGGGATGGCTTGCATCGGGTCGTCGCGTCGACTGGGGTAGGGATCGTCGCGGCCGTGGCTACGGTCTTCGACGTCGAGACCCGGGGGGGCACCGAGGGGTGCCGCGAGCCGACCCCGACGGCCGTGGAGGGACATCGAGTGCCAGCAGGCGACGACCCGGTGACACGACGGCCCGCACGCCGCACCGCCCGGTGGCGGGCCACCGCAGCCGTGGTGGCCGCCGCGCTCGCGTTCGGCGGCGTCGCCGCCGGGGCCGACGCCCAGCCGGCACCGCCGGCCGCCGCCCAGCCCCCGGCCGACAACGTGTTCCCGGTCCCGACGCCGTACCCCGTGACCTACTCCGACAGCTGGCACGCCTGCCGCGACGGCTGCTCCCGCCCCCACCGGGGCAACGACCTCATGGCCGACGAGGGGGCACCGCTCGTCGCGGTCGAGGCCGGCGTCATCGTCCGCTCGAGCGACGTCGACCGCGGACTCGGCGGCATCACGCTGTGGCTGAGGGGCGACTCGGGGGTCGCGTACTACTACGCCCACAACGCCGAGAACCTGGTCGCCGTCGGGCAGCGGGTGGCCCGCGGGCAGATGATCGCCCGGGTCGGGCGCACCGGGAACGCTCGGTCCACGGCTGCTCACGTGCACTTCCAGGTCAACCTGTGCGGCGAGACGAACAGCACCGAGCCGTGCACCGTCGACCCCTACCCGCACCTCCAGACGTGGGCCCAGGGCCTGGTCGACGGCGGCGTCGACGGCATCGGGTGGTACCAGCCGTCCACCGCTGCGTTCGGGCGACGCAACGAGTCGGGCTCGCCGCTGTCGGCCGTCGGGTTCGGCGCCGCGGGTGTCGACGCCGCCCCCGTGGCCGGCGACTGGGACGGCGACGGGCGCGACTCGGTCGGCCTCTACTCGCGCACCGACGCCACGTTCTCCCTGCAGGACGACGAGGGGGCACCGCTGCCGGTGCTGTCGTTCGGCGAGGCCGGGCGCCCCGACGTCTGGCCGATCGCCGGCGACTTCGACGGCGACGGCCGCGACACCGTGGGCCTGTACCGCCAGGCCGAGGGTGCGTTCGTCGTGCTCGTCGACGTGGGCGTCGAGTCCGCGCCCGTGGCCCTCGGCCCTGCGGGCCGCCCCGACGTGCTGCCGATCGTCGGCGACTGGGACGGCGACGGCCGCGACAGCCTCGGCGTGTACCAGCAGGCCGACGGCGTCGTCACGCAGATCGACGACGACGGAGCGCCGCTGGCCCCCACCACGGCCGTCGCCAGCGGTCCCGCCGCGTTCCCGCTCGCCGGCGACTGGGACGGCGACGGGCGCGACGACGTCGGCGTCCTGCGCCGCAACGCCTCGGTCGCCGACCTGCCGACCCCCGACCTCCTCGACCCCGCGGCCGTGCGGACCGTCCCGGTCGAGGGCGGTGCCGACGTGCTGCCGGTCGCCGGCGACTGGAACGGTCGCGACCTGGTCACCCAGGACGAGCTGCGACAGATCTTCGGTCCGGTGGCCGACGACCCCAAGGTCGTCGAGGGCCTCCCCGCGCTGAACGCGGCGATGCTGCACGCCGGCATCAGCACTCCCGCCCGCAAGGCCGCGTTCCTCGCCACGCTGCGCAGCGAGAGCGCCTTCCGCTACGACGCCGTCGAGGCGGGCAACGACAGCCGCTACCGCGGTCGGGGCTTCATCCAGATCACCGGCGCCGGCAACTACCGGGCGGCCGGCGCCTTCCTCGGCCTCGACCTCGCCGGCAACCCCGACCTCGCCATCAACGGGCTGGCCAGCCCGGCGATCGCGGCGTGGTACTGGACGGTCGCCCGCAACATCAACGTGTCGGCCGACGCCCTCGACATGGCGGCGGTCAACATCGCCATCGGCTTCGCTCCGAGCACCACGCGCGACATGCTGCGCTGCGGCGACTTCCTGGCCGCCCTGCGCTACTACTCCGGCGGCGAGGCCCCGCCCGGCGTGAACTGCGAGCGCACGTCCGCCTCGCGGGCGCTGGCCTTCTCGGCCATCCTGCCGTCGGCGTTCCGGCCCGGCCCCACCGGCCCGGGCGGCACGGTGACCCTGCCGCCGTCGTCGGTGCCGCCCACCTGGGCGCCCACGACGACCCCGTCGGTGGCGCCCACCGACCCGGCCCCGCCGGCGACGGCGGCACCGGCGCCGCCGCAGACGTCGACCTCGACGCCGGCTCCACCGAGCACGCCGCCGCCGGCCCCGCCGGCCACCGGAGCCCCGACGACCGCCACCTCGGCGTCGACGACCTCGACCACGGCCGAGCCCGGTCCCGCCGCACCGTCGTCGACGCTGGCCGACGGCACCACCACCACGTCCGCGTCGACCACGACCACGCTGACGCCCGACAGCACGACGACGACCGACCTGCTGGCGCCGGGCGGGGGCTGATCGGTTCGGTGCCGGCGGTGGGATTCGAACCCACACTGACGAGCACCTAAAGCTCGTGCCTCTGCCGTTGGGCTACGCCGGCGACGGTCAGAGGATAGGGACCGGCTGCACCCGTCGCCGCCGCGCCCGGGCCTGCGGGTCCCGCCTCTCCGCCGGTCATGATCGGCAGTCCGCGTCGAGGCGGGGGTCGCCCGCAGGCGGCGGCGTCCCGGGCCCGGCGGGCGCGGGCCGCTGCGGGTCGGCCGCGGCCCGGATCGCGGCCGCCGTCTCCCGGTGGACGTCGCCGGAGGGCAGGTCGGACGCGGACCCGACCTCGCGCCGGTGCCGGAGCGGGGCGCGACGCCGCTACCCTCTGCGGCCGTGAGCTTGATCACCCCGACCGCCCAGAACGGCACCCTCGTCAGCCCGACGCACGAGATCTTCAACCGGCTCCTCCGCGAGCGCATCATCTTCCTCGGCACCGAGGTCGACGACGACATCGCCAACGTCATCTGCGCCCAGCTGCTGCACCTGGCCGGTGACGACGCCGACCGGGACGTGTGGCTGTACATCAACAGCCCCGGGGGGTCGGTGACCGCCGGCATGGCCATCTACGACACCATGCAGTTCATCGAGCCCGACGTCGCCACGGTCTGCATGGGTCTCGGCGCGTCCATGGGGCAGTTCCTGCTGTGCGCCGGCGCCACCGGCAAGCGCTACGCGCTGCCCCACGCCCGCATCATGATGCACCAGCCCTCGGGCGGCTTCCGGGGCCAGGCGGCCGACATCGCCATCCAGGCCGAGCAGCTCCTGTACGTGAAGCAGCTCATGGCCGAGCGCATCGCCTTCCACACCGGGCAGAGCGTCGACCAGATCTCCGAGGACTCCGAGCGCGACCGGTGGTTCACCGCCGAGCAGGCCAAGGAGTACGGCATCATCGACGACGTGATCGTGCGCCGCGGCGAGGTCAGCACCAACGGCAACGGCTCCTGAGTCCCGCCGGCGTGCGCGCCGGTGATCACCCTTGGCGAGGCAGGCGCCACACCGGCGCCCGGCCGTCTACGGTGCGTGGCGGCCCGCAGCGGCGGACGTCGGGCCGCGCCGAACCTACTCCCCGAGGAGCGGACGCCATGCCTTTCGTGACCACCCAGGACGGCACCGAGATCTTCTACAAGGACTGGGGGTCCGGTCAGCCGATCGTGTTCCACCACGGCTGGCCTCTCAGCTCCGACGACTGGGACAGCCAGATGATGTTCTTCGTGCTGAACGGCTACCGAGCCGTCGCCCACGACCGGCGCGGGCACGGCCGCTCGACCCAGACGTCAGACGGCCACGACATGGACACCTACGCCGCCGACACCGCCGCGGTGGCCGACCACCTCGACCTGCGCGACGCGGTGCACATCGGCCACTCGACCGGAGGCGGTGAGGTCGCCCGCTACGTCGCGGCGCACGGCGCCGGCCGGGTGGCCAAGGCCGTGCTCATCAGCGCGGTGCCGCCGCTCATGCTCAAGACCGAGGCCAACCCTGGTGGCGTCCCGATCGAGGTGTTCGACGGCATCCGGGAGGGCACCGGCTTCGACCGGGCGCAGTTCTTCCTCGACTTCGCCTCGGGTCCGTTCTACGGGTTCAACCGGCCGGGTGCGACCCCGTCCGAGGGCATCATCCGCAACTGGTGGCGGCAGGGGATGGCGGGCGGCGTCAAGGCCCACTACGACGGCATCAAGGCGTTCTCCGAGACCGACTTCACCGCGGACCTCGAGGCCATCGAGGTGCCCACCCTGGTGATGCACGGCGACGACGATCAGGTCGTGCCGATCGCGGTCGGGGCCGAGCGGTCGATCAAGCTGCTCAGGAACGGATCGCTCAAGGTGTACCCGGGCTATCCGCACGGCATGTGCACCACCCACGCCGACGTCATCAACCCCGACCTGCTGGCGTTCGTCCGGGCGTGAGCCGCCCGCGGTCGGGGGGCGTGCCCACCCGGCCCGGGCTCTCATCGCGGGCCGGTCAGGCGCCCGGCGGATCGGCGGGTGGGGTCGAGCCCCCGTCGTCGGCCGGGCCGGGCCGGTCGCCCTTGTCGGCGGCGATCCGGCCGACCACGTCGTGGGCCTTGGCCTGCACCGAGTCGATCTTGTCGGTGTACTTGCGCTTGGTCTTGTCGTCGACGAACTCCGCCGCCTTGTCGATGCCGTCGTCGATCTTGTCGGAGTTGTCGGTCACCGCGTCCCTGGCCTTGTCGGTCAGGTCCTTGGCGAGGTCCTTCGCCTTGTCGAGGAAGCCGGACACCGTGATCACACCTCTCGGTCGGAGGACGGGCGGGCGGCGGCGGCGAGCTCGCGCAGCTCGGTGACCGCGTGCTCGAGGCCCTCGGGGTCGCGGTAGAGGGCCGAGCCGGCGACGAGCACGTTGGCCCCGGCGGTGGTGGCGCCCTGCACGGTGCCCGGCCCGATGCCGCCGTCGACCTCGACGTCGACGTCGTGGCCGCCGTCGACGACCATCTGCCGGATGCGGCGGATCTTGGGCTCCATCGTGGCGATGTAGTCCTGCCCGCCGAAGCCCGGGTTGACGGTCATCACCAGCACCATCGCGCACAGGTCGAGCACGTCCTCGACGGCCGCGGCCGGGGTCGCCGGGTTCAGGGCGACGGCGGCGCGTGCGCCCAGCTCGCGGACCCGGCCGAGCGACCGGTGCAGGTGCCTGGTCGACTCGGCGTGGACGATGAGCAGCTCGCACCCCGCGTCGACGTAGCGGGGCAGCAGGGCGTCGGGCTCCTCGACCATGAGGTGCGCCTCGAACGGCACGGTGACGTGCGGCCGGCAGGCGGCGATCACGTCGGGCCCGAACGTGAGGTTGGGCACGAAGCGACCGTCCATCACGTCCCACTGGATGCGGTCGACACCGGCCTTCTCGAGGGCGACGACCTCGTCGCCGAGCCGCGAGAAGTCGGCGGGCAGCACCGAGGGGGCGATCTCGATCGGCCGCTCGGCGGGGGAGCGGGGGAGGTCCACGACCCCATCCTACGAACCTGCCGGCCGGTGCCGTGCACGGCGCGCCGGCCAGTGGCCCGCACGGGTTCGCCCCGCCGGTTCCTTAGGGTGACGGGGTGTCGTCACCCGTCGAGGATCTGCACGTGACCGCCGTCGCCGTCGGTGGGGACGGCGTCGCCCGCGAGGCGTCGGGCCGGGTGGTGCTCGTGGCGGGGGCCCTGCCGGGCGAGCGGGTGCGGGCCGAGGTCGTGGCCGAGCGGCGCGATCACGCCCGGGCGGTCACGATCGACGTCCTCGACGCGTCGGCCGACCGGGTGGCGCCGCCCTGCCCCTTCGTGGCCGCCGGGTGCGGGGGGTGCGGCTGGCAGCACGTCGACGTCGCCGCCCAGCGCCGGCTGAAGGTGGCGATGGTGGTCGACGCGCTCGAGCACCTCGGGGGCGTCGACCGGCCGAGCGTGCGCGAGGGCGGCGGCGCTCCGCCGCACGGGTACCGCACGACGGTGCGGGCGGTGGCCGACGACGACGGCCGGCTCGCGCTCCGCCGCCACCACAGCCACGATCTGGTGGCCGTGCCGGGGTGCCGGGTGGCCCACCCGCTGGTGGCCGAGGTGCTGGCCGACGGCCGCTTCCCGCCCGGCGCCGAGGTCACCGTGCGCGCCGGCGCCCGCACCGGGGAGCGCATGGTGGTGGTCGACGGCGCCCCGACCGACCCCGGCCGGGCGCCCCTCCGGCCCGACCTGGCACCGTCCGAGGACGTGGCGCCCGAGGCGTCGACCGAGGCGTCCGAGGCGCCGGGCTCGCCCGAGGCGCCCGAGGCACCCGGCTCGGCCGGTTCGCCCGCCGTCGCGGCACACGACGCGGGCCCGACCACGCCCGGCGCGGGTGGGCCCGTGGACGTCGACCGCGTCCGGGTGCCCGAGGGTGTGCGCGTCGTCACCGGTGACCAGCTCGCGGCGGGGAAGCGGGCCTGGTTGCACGAGGAGGTGGCGGGCGTGCGCCTGCGGGTCTCCGCCCGCTCGTTCTTCCAGTCGGGGCCCGAGGCGGCGGAGTCGCTCGTCGAGGCGGTGGCCGACGCGGCCGGCGAGCTCGCGCCGCAGGCGCGCGTCGCCGACCTCTACGGCGGGGTCGGCCTGTTCGCGGCGACGGTCGGCCGGGGGGCCCGGGTCGAGCTCGTCGAGGCCTCGCCCTCGGCGGCGGCAGACGCCCGGGTCAACCTGGCCGGCAGCGCGGCCCGGGTCGTGCGCAGCGACGTCGGTCGCTGGCGCGCCCGCCACGTCGACGTCGTGGTCGCGGACCCGCCGCGCACCGGGCTGGGCCGGCGCGGGGTGCGCGCCGTGCGGGCCGCCCGCGCCCCGCGCCTGGTGCTCGTGAGCTGCGACGCCGGTGCGCTGGCCCGCGACGCCCGGCTGCTGGCCGGGGCGGGCTACGACCTGGTCGATGCGACCGTGGTCGACGCCTTCCCCCAGACGCCCCACGTCGAGGTGGTCAGCCGGTTCGACCGCCGGACGGACGGCCCGCACGGCCGGCGGGGGTGAGGCCGGGCGCGGGGGTCAGCGGGGGAGCGCGAGCAGCATGAGCGTCGACCAGGTCACGTGGGTCAGGATCGGCGCCAGGATGCCCCGCGTCGACATCCGTTCGAGAGCGAACACCGTGCCCATCACCGCCGCGGCCGCGACCAGGGCCACGTTCAGCGTCGCCACCGTGACGAGGACGTAGACGACCGTGGCGTTGCGGGCCGCGTCGCGGCCGCCGAACGCCGAGTGGAGCGCACCGCGGAAGAACACCTCTTCGGCAACCGCGTTCACGAGGGCCACGACCAGCACGAGGGCGAGGGGCCCGGCGTCGGCCTTGCCGAGGATCGAGTCGAGCGCGCCGCCCAGCCCGGGCACCTCGCGGGCGACGAGCGAGACGACGAGGAACCCCAGGTAGGCCACGACGCCGAGCACGATGGGGCCGACCACCTCCCGACGTCCCGTCAGCGCCCCTCCCCGCCGCCCGAGGTGGAGCGGACCCGACAGCAGGCTGCCCCCGATCCAGGTGGCGGCGACGAGCAGTCCCAGCAGCGTGAACAGGTCGGACCCGGCGGGGACGGCCAGGGTGGCGGCCAGCAGGCCCGTGCCGACCACCAGCGTGACGGCGACAACCGTGCGGCGCCGGCGCACGACCGGCGTCGGCTCGGCGTGGGGTGCCTCGGACGAGGGGGTCAGCAGCCGGACGAGGTCCATCGAGGCCGAGGGGGATGTCAGGTGCGTGGACCGGCGTCGGGGCTCGCCTCGGCCGCCTCGAGCCGGTCGGCCCGGGCGTCGAGAGCCTTCTCCGCCGCGGTGCGGAAGCCCATGGGACGGTGGTCGACCAGGTCCTCGATCGACCGGTCGGTGACCACGACCTCGTTGGTCATCGAGTCGACCAGCGAGCGCGCCGTGGCCAGGTCGACGTCGGTGACCAGGCGCAGCCACCACGAGGACAGGCCGGGCGAGAGCACGGGCACGGGCACGATGGCCCGGCGGCGCCCGGTCATCCGGGCGACCGTGAGCAGCATGTCGCGGTACGTCAGTGCCTCGGGCCCGCCGATCTCGTAGACGCGACCGACGGCCTCGGGCCGGCCGGCGACCCCGGAGAGGTACACGAGGGCGTCGTCGAGGGCGATCGGCTGGGTGCGCGTCTGCACCCACCGAGGGGTGACCATCGCGGGCAACCGGTCGACGAGCTGGCGGAGGATCTCCCAGCTGATGCTGCCGTCGCCGATGACGATGCCGGCCCGCAGCGCGGTCGTGGGGGCGCCCTCGAGCAGGATGCGCTCGACCTCGCGGCGGCTGCGCAGGTGGGCGGAGAGGTCGTCGGACTCGTCGCCCAGCCCGCCGAGGTACACGACCTGGTCGACCCCCGCTCGCGACGCGGCGGCGGCGAAGTTGCGGGCCCCCTCCCGGTCGCGGCGCACGAAGTCGCCCTCCGCGAGCGAGTGGACGAGGTAGTACGCCACGTCCACGCCGTCGAGGGCGGCGCGAAGGCTCTCCTCGTCGGCCACGTCGCCCGCGACCGCGGCCCCGCCGCCCACGTACGACTCGGGGTGCCGGGTCATCGCCGCGACGTCGTGGCCCTCGTCCTCCAACCGGTGGGCGAGGTGCCCGCCGATGAACCCGGTCGCGCCGGTCACCAGGATGCGCATCACCTGAGCGTACGGAACCGCCACGGAAAGTCGACGTGGGTCACCAACCGCACACCTTCTGGCGTCTCTCACCGCGGCATCGCGCGGTGAGAGACGCCAGAAGCTTTCGGGACTCCCGTATCGGCCGGCCGGCGAGGGGGAAGCCTTGACAGATGACCGTCATCGGGTACCACGCCTCGCACGAGCAGCACCCGCCGAGCGCCCTGCTCGGACTGGCGGAGCGGGCGGTGGCGGCGGGGTTCGGGGCCGTGTCGTCGTCCGACCACCTCACGCCCTGGAGCCGAGCTCAGGGCCAGTCGGGGTTCGCCTGGGCGTGGCTCGGCGCCGCCATGCAGGCGACGTCCGTGCCCTTCGGCGTGGTCAACGCTCCCGGCCAGCGGTACCACCCGGCGATCATCGCCCAGGCGATCGCCACGCTCGGCGAGATGTACCCGGGGCGGCTGTCGGTGGCCCTCGGGTCCGGTGAGGCGTCGAACGAGCACGTGACGGGCGACCGGTGGCCGGCGAAGGCCGATCGCAACGCCCGGCTGCTCGCCTGCGTCGAGGTGATCCGCGACCTGCTGGCGGGCGAGGAGGTGAGCCGCGACGATCACGTGCGCGTCGATCGCGCCCGGCTGTGGACCCGCCCCACCGTGCCCGTGCCCCTGATCGGCGCTGCGCTGAGCGAGGAGACGGCCCGCTGGTGCGGGTCGTGGGCCGACGGGCTCATCACCGTGCACATGCCGCCCGAGCGCCTGCGACCTGTGCTGGACGCGTTCCGCGAGGGCGGGGGCGAGGGCAAGCCGATCTCGGTGCAGGTCAAGGTGGCGTGGGCCCCGACCGACGACGAGGCGCTGGCGGGCGCCCACGACCAGTGGAGGACCAACGTGTTCGACTCGGCCCTGATGGCCGATCTCGAGACCGTCGAGCAGTTCGAGCTGGCCGCCACCCACGTGCGCCCGGACGACGTGCGCGGCAGCGTGCTGGTGTCGTCCGACCCGAAGCAGCACGCGGCGTGGATCCACGAGGTGCTGGACCTGGGCGTCGACCAGGTCTTCCTCCACCAGGTCCCCCGTCCCCAGGAGCGCTTCCTCGAGCTGTTCGGGGCCGAGGTGCTGCCCGAGATCGGCGGGCGGGTCTGATGGGCCTCCAGTTCACCAGCGACCAGTGGTGGAAGAACGGCGTCGTGTACTGCCTCGACGTCGAGACGTTCCTCGACGGCGACGGCGACGGGGTGGGCGACCTCACCGGGCTGGTCGACCGCATCGACTACCTGGCCGGCATCGGCGTGTCGACGCTGTGGCTGATGCCGTTCCACCCGACTCCCGACCGCGACGACGGCTACGACGTGACCGACTTCTACGGGGTCGATCCCCGGCTCGGCACCCTCGGCCAGTTCGTCGAGGTCGTGCGCACGGCCCGCGACCGGGGCCTGCGGGTGATCATCGACCTGGTCGTGAACCACACGTCCGACCAGCACCCGTGGTTCCAGGCGGCGCGGTCCGACCCGGGCTCGCCCTACCGCGACTGGTACGTGTGGGCCGACGAGCGTCCCGAGGACGAGACGCTCGAGGAGGTGTTCCCCGGCCAGCAGGGGGGCGTGTGGTCCTACGACCGGAAGGCCCGGCAGTACTACCTGCACCGCTTCTTCCGTCACCAGCCCGACCTGAACATCGTCCACCCGGCGGTGCGCGAGGAGATCGCCCGCATCATGGGCTTCTGGCTCCAGCTGGGTGTGAGCGGGTTCCGGGTCGACGCGGTGCCGTTCCTCATCGAGCTCGACGGCATCGAGAGCGCGCCCGACGTCGACCCCCACCGCTACCTGAAGGACCTGCGGTCGTTCCTCCAGCGCCGGCACGGCGAGGCGATCCTGCTGGGCGAGGTGAACCTGCCCCCGGCCCAGCAGCGCGAGTTCTTCGGCGACGAGGACGGCGACGAGCTGCACCTGCTGTTCAACTTCTCGGTGATGCAGCGCATCTACCTGGCCCTCGCCCGCGGCGACGCCTCGCCGGTCGAGGAGGCCCTGGGCGACCTGCCGCCGGTCCCGTTCGACTCGCAGTGGGCGACGTTCCTGCGCAACCACGACGAGCTCACCCTCGACCAGCTGTCGAAGGCCGAGCGCGAGGAGGTGTTCGAGGCCTTCGGCCCCGACGAGGACATGCAGCTGTTCGGCCGCGGGCTGCGCCGCCGCCTCCCGCCGATGCTCGGCGGCGACCCGGCCCGGTTGCGCATGGCCTACAGCCTGTTGTTCTCGCTCCCCGGGACGCCGGTGCTGTTCTACGGCGAGGAGATCGGGATGGGCGAGAACCTGGCGGCGCCCGACCGGCAGGCGGTGCGCACCCCCATGCAGTGGAGCGACGAGCCGGGCGCCGGCTTCTCGACCGCGGACGCGGCGGCGTTCCCCAACCCCGTGACCGAGGGCGAGTTCGGCCCGCTGGCCGTCAACGTGGCGCAGCAGCGGCGCGACCCCGGGTCGCTGCTCAACTGGTTCGAGCGGCTGATGCGGCGCCGGCGCGAGACGCCCGAGCTGGGGCTGGGGACCTGGAGCGTCGTGCCCAGCGAGCCGGCGTCGGTGCTGGTCCACCGCTGCGACTGGGACGGTTCGACCGTGGTGGCGCTGCACAACTTCGCCGCCGAGCCCTGCCGCGTCGAGGTCGCCCTCGACGGCGTCGACGACGTCGCGGGCGCCGACGACCTGCTGGACGGGACGGGCGAGATCGGCCTCGAGGACGCCCGCCTGGTGCTGACCCTCGAGGGCTACGGCTACCGGTGGTACCGGATCCGCCGGCGGGGCCAGCGACTCGCCCCCTGACAACCGCTTCTGGCGTCTCTCACCGCGGCCCAGCGCGGTGACAGACGCCAGAACGGGTTGTCGACGCGGCGGGGCGGGCCGCCGTGGCGACCCGCCCCGCTCGGCCCGACCGATCCCGTGTCAGGCCGAGGTCAGCTGCACGACGTGGCCGACGACCCGGTCGACCGTCGCGTCCTCGATGCACCCGGCGAGGCGCTTCTCGCCGTTCTCGCCGAACGCCGGGCTCACGGTCACGGTGAAGTGGTCGTTCGCCTCGGTGACCGGGGACTTGTCACCGGACACCGTCGCCTGGCACACCGCCCACAGGCTCTGCGCCGCGGTGAGCTCGGTGCCGTCGTAGCGCCGGGTCGCCACGTCGAAGTCGATGGTCGTCGTGCTGCCCTCGACCACCGGGTCGGGACGGTTCTGGGTCAGGTCGGCGAGCGCCATGACGCCGACGACGAGGAGCACGGCGGCGACGAGGCCCGCGATCGCCTTCACGGCCGCCTCCCGACGGGTCCCCGCAGCAGGTCGATCGGCTCCCGCTCGGCGGCGGTGAACCCGTGGACCGGCAGCGCCAGACCGTCGAGCTGGGCGGCGAGGCCCCGCTCGGCGACCGGGGTGACCGTGGCGCGGGCGATGCGCTCGACCACCCAGGCCAGGCCGGACATCAGCACGCCCGCCCCCATGAGGACGGGGACGAAGACGTTCATCTGCTCGGGCTTGGCCAGCCATGCGAACGACTTCCGGGGCGGCGGCGCCGAGGTGCGGATGCGCTCGAGGCGCACGACCCGGGCGGTCGGCCGGGTGTCGGCGGCGTCCAGTCGCTCGGACACGACCTTCAGGCGCTGTGACAGCAGCGACCCCATGACCG